>JAEIGA010001094.1_pt1 | contig 41228 bp, 33 predicted proteins | sample 9270691 | NCBI WGS metagenome assembly JAEIGA01 (sample SAMN17057246, study PRJNA624740) | gut metagenome | biome: biome; isolation source: fecal sample | host: Bos grunniens | place: China: Xizang | collected 2019 | reverse complement strand
GGCAATGAATAACACTGTACTCATTATCGGAGCTGGTGGTGTGGGTCATGTAGTGGCTCACAAGTGCGCCCAGATGGCGGATGTCTACAAGAACATCCATCTGGCTTCCCGTACCAAGAGCAAGTGCGATGCGATTGCCGCAGACGTACTCGCCCGCAGCGGGGTGCAGATTGCCACGCACGCGGTGGATGCCGACAATGTTGCTGCCACGGTAGCCCTCATTAAAGAGGTGCAGCCGGATTTGGTGCTGAATGTGGCTCTTCCGTATCAGGACCTCCCCCTCATGGATGCCTGTTTGGAGGCCGGCGTCAATTATCTTGACACCGCCAACTATGAACCCCGCGACGTTGCTAAGTTTGAGTACAGCTGGCAATGGGCTTACCAGGACCGCTTCAAGAATGCCGGTCTGTATGCGCTCTTGGGTTCCGGTTTCGACCCGGGGGTAACCAATGTGTACACCGCATGGGCCCTCAAGCACCACTTCGATGAAATTGAGTATCTTGATATCATTGACGTGAACGGCGGCGACCACGGTCAGGCTTTCGCTACGAACTTCAACCCGGAAATCAACATTCGCGAGGTAACGGCTCCCTGCCGCCACTGGGAGAACGGCGATTTCCAAGAGACCGGCGCCATGAGCATGCACCAACCCTTCACCTGCCCGAATGGTGTTGGTACCTACGAGATTTACCGCATGTACCACGAGGAGATGGAGTCCTTGGTGAAGCACATTCCCACCATCAAGCGTGCACAGTTCTGGATGAGCTTCTCCCCGAACTACATTAACCACCTCACTGTTCTCAAGAATGTGGGCATGACCCGCATTGACCCTGTTGTATACAACGGCGTGGAGATTGTGCCGCTGCAGTTCCTTAAGGCTGTATTGCCTGATCCCGGCGATTTGGGTAAGACCACCCATGGCCGCACCTGCATTGGTTGTGTGATTCAGGGTAAGAAGGATGGCAAGTACAAGGCTGTCTATATTTACAACATTTGCGATCACGAGGAGTGCTTCCAAGAGGTTGGCTCTCAGGCTATTTCTTACACCACCGGTGTTCCCGCTGCTATCGGCGGCCGCCTTATTCTTTCCGGTGTATGGGGTGGGCAGGGCGTGTTCAATATGGAGCAGAACGACCCGGACCCCTTCATGGATGCCCTCAATCAGTACGGCCTTCCCTGGCAGTGCATTGAGCTTACCGAAGAGCAGGCTAAGGCCCTCCGCGTAGCTGAGTAATGACATCCTGCTAGCGTCACTTTTTTTCACCCGCCCCGGTATTCCGCGGCGGGTGATTTGTGCTTTGCTTTGTTATCCGTGGCAGAGTTGTTGCTTGACTCAAGCTATGCGTTGTTCTAAAATGAAGGTACGGGTGAATTTATCGCTGAACGAGGAATTGGGGAAGGGATATAAGTCCCTTCATCAACGCAATATGATTCTTGCGTGATTTAGGGTATTTGCGTTTCGCCGATAGAGGAAACTATGTATTAATGATTGTTCTAGGGAATAGCAGAAGGAGGATAAAAACGTGAACAAAAATAAGGGTATGAAGCAAGGAGACGAGCAGGATTTGCAGCGTCTGATTATTCAAGGAATGGCGGGAGATAATGAAGCGAAAAGACTTGCCGTTACCTTGTATAGAACGCAGAACGAGATGGAAATGAATCCGTTGTGCATTGAGTGGATGCATTCATTTGCTTCTGCTGGAGATAAGGAAATGCGCCTTTATTATGTGCAGGAAGTGATGTTCAGGCCTGATTGCAGTGTGGATTTGCTGGAGTTGGAACATTGGATTCGCCAAATTGCCGCCGAAGACCCTGCTACCGGTTATTATCTGCTTGCCCTTCTTTATGATGAAGATATTGGGCAGCTGCCTGATGAGGAGAAGGCGGAGGCAAACATGAAATTAGCCGCTGCCGCAGGCAATAATCGAGCTATGCTGTATTTGGCGGATTATTATTTGATCATGGAAGATTATGAAACGCACAGCTTGCAAGAAATCCGCGAGCTTGCGGAAAAGGTGGCGCAGGATTGCAGCATTGAGGGGCGTTTCCGATTGCTTATCGATGTGTGCATGGAAATGGGGGATTATCAATCCGCCGTGCGTTATCTGAAGCAGTGGGCAAAAGATGAACCGAAAAATGCAGTCATCCCTTTGCGTCTAGGTCTGCGCTATATCAACGGCGAGGGGGTGAAGGAAAATGCAGAGCAGGCGCTCAAATATTTTGAAAAGGCCGCATATTTGGGGGATGAGTCTGCTATGTATATTGTGGCAGACATGAATGCCACCGGCAAAGGATGCCGCCGCAATATGAGACGCGCTATGGATTATTACACTCGTGCTGCCCAAGCTGAGCATTCTCCTTCGTGTGTGGAATTGGCGAAACTTTATTGCGCCGGCGTACATATTCAAAAGAATGTGGAGCTTGGTATTCAATACTATGAGAAAGCGGTGAAGTATGGCAATGCAGAAGCTTGCTTGCGCCTTGCACTCATGTATTATGAAGGTGTGGAGGTAGAGCAGGACCACGAGAAGGCGGCTGTGCTGATGGATACAGCCCGTAAATATTTGAACTCTTGTGAGGATGAGAATGCAGAAGAGTTGCTGCAGCGTGTAGAAGAGCTGGCCATGGAAAATCATTGGCCGACAACACATGCGTTATTTGAGCTTGTTACTCCGCAGGAGATGAAGGATGCGATTGATACGAACGATTTTCGCAGGGTTATCCACCGCGTGTATAAGAGCTTACTGCGCGTGCCCATGGGAAAGGATGTCTTGAGAAATGCTTGGTACCTGATGCAGATTAAGGTGTTAGAAGAAGAGGAGCTTAGCAATTATTTAGAGACATTGCGTTGCCTTGCAGACGAGTATCCGAAGGTGGCCTTGATGGTGGGCGATATGTATTATGAAGGCGTTGGCGCAAAGCGTAATGTTCGGTCGGCCATGCTCTTTTATCGCAAAGCTCTGGAATCGCCTTTGGCGGAACAGGCCTATCTCCGCATTATTTTAGGATTGCACGAGGAGGTGCTGGTGGGGCGCCGAGATAAAGTGCCGGAGTGGTTGGAGACTGCCCGCCGCGATTGCCCTGATTCCGTATACTTGTGCTATATGCTTGCTTTGCTATACCATGTGGGGCTTTACGTGGAGAAGGATGCCGAGGCCGAAGCTGCCATGCTGCAACGCGCTAAGGAGCTGGGCTTGCAGCGTAATATGGAAGATGACCTTAAACACTGGCAGGTGGGGAGAGATTGCTTGCGTGATTTGCTCGATTTACCTGAATCTTACAGCTTGTAATGAAAAGCCTACAGTGTAAACCTGAGCTATGAGATTCTTCTTGACAGAAGAGTCGTCACCCGTATAATGCAGCGCGCTATGATAAGCCGAAGCGGAATCCGTGATTTAGTGGCCTCGTTCCTGAAATATTTAGTAGCCGGAGGAATTGCCTTTGTGGTGGATTTTTCCGCGCTCATGGTGTGCCATTCCGTCTTAGGTGTTCATTACTTGGCTGCGTCTGTCATTGGCTTTGTATTGGGTCTGATTGTTACTTATATATGCAGCAATACCTTTGTTTTTTCTCAACGCAAAATGGAGGATAAACAGGTGGCAGAGTTTACCATCTTTACCATCATTGGCTTGGTGGGGTTGGGGTTGACGACTCTGTTTATGTGGCTGTTTGTTTCCGTGTGTGGTGGTATGTGGGAGCTTTTGGGGCTCACCACACTGTTGCAGTATATGTATTCTTTAGTTTCCGGCGTGGCCATGACTCAAGCCGCCTGTGTTGTAGCGCTTTCCAAGCTGTTGACAGAGGCCTTGGTGCTGCTGTGGAATTTCGGCGCTCGCAAGATAATTCTTTATTGATTTAGTATGATGATTATAGATACCCATTGTCACCTGGTTTCCAATAAGTACGAGGATTTAGAGCAACTGAGGGCCGATTCCGTTGCCTTGGGGGTAAAGCATTGTGTATCTCAGGGTACCGGGGCGGATGACTGGGAGCCCCAGTTGGAGATTGCCCGCCGTATGCCGGATTTTGTATCCTCTTGCTTAGCTGTGCACCCCAGCGATGTGACCAACGTGACGGATGAACAGCTGTGCTACATGGAAGAGCTGTGCCGCCGACATCCTCAAGCGGCCATTGGCGAAACCGGCTTAGATTACTTTTGGGCTGCTCCCGAGGGATGGACTGAGGATGCCTACCGTGCACGCCAACGCGTTTTCTTGGAACGCCACTTTCAGTTGGCTCAAGAGCTTGGCCTGAATATATCCTTGCATACGCGAGATAAAAAAGGATTAGCCAGTTTTGAAGACGCCTTTGCCATTGCCCGCAATTTCCCGAAGGTGCGCCCTGTCTTCCATTGCTTTATTGGCAACGGGGCTCAGGCGGAGCGCATTTTCTCGGAGCTGGACGGCTTGATATCCTTCACCGGCCTGGTAACCTTTAATAAGACGGAGGATATTCAGGCTGTAGCCGCTTGGTGCCCTGCAGACCGCTTTATGGTGGAAACGGATGCTCCGTTCCTTTCACCTGCGCCGTTCCGTGGTATCACCAATATCCCTGGGCGCACCAAGTATGTGGTGGACAAAATAGCAGAGCTCCGTGGCGTAAGCCCCGAGGAGGTAGCCGCTTGCACTACGGAAAATGCCAAGCGTTTCTTCCGCCTTAATCTTCCGTAAACGGATAGGGGTACACGCTTTAGCGCACCCCAAAAGCCGGGGAAGAACGGTTATTTTCTTGACTCGAAGGCAAAAATGCCTACAATGGTGTTAGATATAGAAATCCCTTGAATGGGGACAGCGTAGATATGAAGAAAGTTTTAATCATCGGCGGTGGTCCCGCCGGCTTAACTGCCGCATACGAGCTCGCTCGCAAGGGGGGGGGTGAGATTGTCGTGTTTGAGCGTGAAGAGCAGCTCGGCGGTATTTCTCGTACCTTGGAATACAAGGGAAATCACATCGATATCGGTGGCCATCGCTTTTTCTCTAAGTCTGATACGGTGATGAATTGGTGGCGCAATATGATGCCGCTGCAAGGTGCGCCGTCATGCGATGATGTGGAGTTGAACCGCGAGGTGCCGTTGACGGAGAACGGCCCGAACCCCGAGCAGGAAGACCGCGCTATGTTGGTGCGCTCTCGCCTCAGCCGTATCTTGTTCCTGCGCAAGTTTTTTGATTATCCCGTATCTCTGAGTATGAATACCATCCGTAATTTGGGGATGGTGCGCATGGTCAAGATGGGCTTTAGCTACCTGTACAGCATGGTGCACAAGCGAGAGGAGAAGAGTCTGGAGGATTTCTTTATTAACCGCTTCGGTACAGAGTTGTACAACACATTCTTCCGCGATTACACCGCCAAGGTGTGGGGTGTGCCGTGCAACCAAATTGGTGCCGATTGGGGTGCCCAGCGCGTAAAAGGCTTATCCATTGCCAAGGTGCTCGGGCATGCTTTGGGCAAGCTCGCCTTCTGGAAAAAACGCGATAAGCAGGGGGGCGAAACCTCACTCATTGAAGAGTTCTGGTATCCTAAGTACGGTCCCGGCCAGTTGTGGGAAACCGTGGGTGCTGAGGCCGAGAAAATGGGAGTTAAGATTCTGCGCCGTCAGGATGTGGAGCAGGTGCTGGTAGAACAAGGCCGCATTGCCGCGCTGTTGGTGCGCGATATGGCTACCGGAGAGACCACGCGCTACGAGGCAGACGAAGTTATTTCCACGACCTCCGTCAAGGAGCTTATCCGCAAGATGGGAGATGCTGTGCCGCCCGCAGTAAAAGAGGTGGCAGAGGGCTTGGTGTACCGCGATTTTATGACTGTTGGCCTCTTGCTCAACAAGTTGCAGCTTAAGAGCAAGAATATGAATACCACGGTAGGTGAGTACGGCGTGGTACCCGATAACTGGATTTATGTGCAGGAGCCGGATGTGAAGGTGGGTCGACTGCAAATCTTCAACAACTGGAGCCCCTACTTGGTGAGCGACCGAAGTAAGGCTTGGATAGGTATGGAATACTTTGTCAATGAAGGCGATGAACTGTGGTCGATGGACGATGCCGCTTTCTGTGACTTTGCTGAGGGCGAGCTGGTGAAGCTCGGAATCATTGATAAAGCCGATGTGGTGGATCACAAGGTATTCCGCATTGAGAAGGCATACCCTGCCTATTTCGGTAGCTATAAGCAGTTCCCGGTGGTTCGTGAGTGGGTGGATAGCCTGAGCAACCTCTATTTGGTAGGCCGTAACGGTATGCACCGGTATAATAATATGGACCACTCCATGCTCTCTGCCATGGAAGCCGCGAACAACATCAGCAACGGTGTTGCCACCAAGGATAACATTTGGGAGGTTAATACCGAGAAGGAATACCATGAGTCAAAGTAAACCGCAGCGCAGATGCGTGCTGTGGGTGCTCGCTCTGTTTGTTCTGGTAACATGGGGGAGCATTGCTCTCTGGGCTCCTTCCGGAGAGCCTGAGTATGATTCGCGTGGCGAGCTGGTGGCCGTGCCCGGCTTCTTTAATGATGCTGTTATTACCTATAACAGGCAAATTGAGGAGAAAATGCCGGTAAACGACTGGCATTGCCCTTTGTATATGTACGAGGGCAAGTGGGTGCGCCAAGCCGTCGAATGTTTAACCGGTGAGGCATGCTCCGGTGTTGCCGTGCAACGGGGCTTTATGGTGTTGGCCGATGCGTTGATGTTGGTCAATTTAGCATATTGGCTTGCCCTGATGATGCGCCGCGATACGCGCATGGGGTGGATGGCTCTACCCATGAGCTTCTTCACCTTTGTGGCACATTGCGGTTTGGGGGTCAGTTTGGATTACTTCTTCACCGTTTTGTTGTTCAGCAGTATTTCTCTGTGTATCCTCTTGTTCCGTACCGAGAAACGCATGGTGAAGGGGCTGCTCACCCTATTGCTGCTGTTGGTGTTGTTCCATTTAGTTAATTACCGCCGCAATGCTGCGCTCATGCTGCCCGTTATCTTTTATATGGTAGCCGTTGGTTGGGGCTGCTCAGCGGCGTGGTGGAAAAAAGCAGCCGTGGCCGTGGTGCTGATGCTGCCGTTTTATATGGTGTCCGTGCGTATGGTGCCGTGGGTATTACCCGTGCAGAAGATGACACCTATGGCCCCTATGGTGGAATCCGATTTGCGTATTGCTGCCGTGCTGGAAAACAAGCAGGACGCCGTGCGTGCCTATTTGCACACCGTGCCCTTTAAGGTGTATGCCCATGAATATAAGGACTCTATTACCGCCTATTGGGCAGGGGCTGAGCAGGACCTTGAACATTGGCCTGCTGTGTGGCAACATTACCTCAATGCCTGGAAAACCAATACCGGGAATATGCTGATGGCCAGGTTTTTGCAGCTATCGCAATTCTATTGGTCGGGTGCCACACCGGCTCCGGTGGAATGGCTGGCAGATGCGCTGTATCCGGAAATGCGCAGCAACGAACGCCGCTGGATAGTGTTAGAGAGTGTGGATATGAAGCAGTTGCATCTGCGCATCCTGCGTTTGATGGTAACACTCGGCACTGTATGGATTTTCCTGCGCTACCTGTGGCTGTGGCTTATGCGCCGCGCGCCGTTAACGGCTGAGCAGTTTGCGTGTATGTTTATCACCGGTTTGGCTTCTGCATACAGCATTAGCTATGTTGTTGTAACCCCGACCTCCGATTTCCGCTATCTGCTACCGGCTCAATTGCTGGGCTTCTATGTGATGGTCTACCTGCTGCTGGAGCGCTTGCTCAGTCGCCAAAAATAAGCGGCTGTTAGCTGCGGTTCATCTCCGGTAGCACATCTTCTTCCGTAATCAAGCGCAGTTCTTCATCCGTCGGGTTCTCGTTGCCGTAAAGTCGGGTGGCTTGGTGTACAATGATTTTCTCAAACAAATTGCGAGCTTCTCGCGCATTGGCAAAATCCTTGCTTCGTTGAGAATAGCGTTCCGTTAAAATATGGTTCACCAAATCAACGGCTTCTTGGGTCAAATAATAGCCGGATTGCTGGCTCATACGGCAGAAAATCTCAATAAGTTCCTCCGGTTTGTAGTCCTCAAAGTGAATGAACTTATTGAAACGCGAGGATAAGCCGGGATTGGAGTTGATAAAATCCTGCATCAAATCCGGATATCCGGCAACAATCACAATGAACTTGTCTCGGTTATCTTCCATGGCTTTAAGCAAGGTATCAATCGCCTCTTGCCCAAAATCACCCTGCTTATCAGAGCGCGTTAAGGTGTACGCTTCATCAATAAAGAGAATACCGCCCATGGCTTTTTGCACAACTTCCTGTACCTTGATAGCTGTTTGTCCCACGTAGCCTGCCACCAAGCCGGCGCGGTCTACCTCTACCACATTTTCATTGGAAAGAATCCCCATGTTGTAGTAGATTTTGGCAAGGAGTCGCGCTACAGTGGTTTTGCCGGTACCCGGATTGCCATAGAACACCAAGTGATTGGATGTAGCCACGGTTTTCATGCCTCGCATGCGGCGCTTGCGCTGTGCTTCCTGCATGTGAATGAGCCCGTGTACATCTTTTTTGACACTCTCTAATCCCACTAGAGCATTGAGTTCGCTTAAGAGGGTATCAATCTGCGATTTGTCGATTTTTTTGTTGAGCGAAGTCTCGGTCCTAGCTCCTGTTTTTTTACTTTGCGATGGTTGGGGAACATTCCAAACTAAGCCATCCTTGTTGACATTAACAATTTTGGGGCCGCTGTTGGTGGTGGAGTATACAGCCGGGCCATTGTCGCCGGAAGGCAAAATAACATCGCCGTCAATAGTAAAAATATTGCTATAGACAGATATTGCGATAGGCTTGTTATCAATGTGAATGATGATGCTCTTGGAATATCCTGTTGCCGCATGCTTCTTCTTTTTGGTTGACTCTTTATGCACTACTGTGGGGGCCGGCTCTGCTATGGGCTCCTCTGTGCACCAAGGATGCGTCAACCGTTTTGCCGCATAGCGTTTCATATTGTTCAGGTAATTCTCCTTCTGTTGGTGAGCCACGCCGCTTGTCGGTGATTTTTGAAGAATGAGATTGGCCACCATATTGTACAGCTTAACAAACTCTTTGGAGGGTGAGTAATCTTGTTTGGTGGCACGCAAGATGTTTTCTGCCTCTACTACCTGAACATAAGTATAGGGCACATTCTTGCGGTAATCTTCCGATAAGAGGTTGCGCTTGCGCAGGTACTCTATCCACTCTTTCTCCGTCAGCGAATAGCCGAAAAGCTCTGCTATCTTGGTGCGCTCTTCTTGCGAAATATGCCCATCTGCTGCGGCTAAGTGCACAGCATAATTCATCACATCCAGCATCACCGATTCCTTAAAATCAGTATCGGAGCATACACATGAGTCTCTGACATAAGATTTTATGTCGTTATAAAATCGTTCCAAATGTTCTCTGATGGGTGTTGTGCTCATGATTCTGATTCCGGTTTAATCAATTTAAGTCGGTTTTGTATATCCTTAAGCTGGGCTAACTCTGTTGTGCACAAATGCTTGGCTGTATTAGAGTGGAGCAGGGTCAGGGTTTCCGTTACAACCTGACTCATTCCTAAACTGTTCGTTGTTCTGACTTGTAACTCTACGTTGATGGATTCCAGTATATCCAGGAGAAAGAAACTTTGTTCTTTGCTGCGTGTTACACGAGATACCCAGGAACAAAGGTCATTAAAATGATAGACACGAAAGCGCGCATTCCGTGGTTTGTGAAAGTAATTCAAAATAGCAAAATAGCGCTGATTTTGGAAAAATTCTATCAGGCAAACCTGGTCGATTTTCTGTAGATTTAGTTCAATCGCATAACCATCGTTCAGTCCGGCTTCTTTTGTTAACTGTTTGAGAAGCCGCTTAGCATAACGCTTGGTGTCATTGGCCGTGCGTTTCTCCTTAGCTGATATATATATCAGGGTAACCCCTACGCCCGACCAAGCAATAATCGTCAGTAATACACTGCCGGTAATCACGTATACCAGAAATATCAGCACAACGCATACAATAAAAAAGACACAGCCCATGGGTTTGATAATAATGTTTGATGATTAACTCATTGGCCGGAATAAGCGTATATACTCAACTCATGCGCCGTCGGGTACGGGCGAGTTTTCGGGTGTTGGCATAATACGCACTTTTTCATGCCCCTATTATACCGCCTATCCGTTATTTTTCAAGAAACAAATGTAGAGAAGCAATAATTACGCAAGCCGATTTCGGGGGATTATTCGGCTGATTCAGGTTTAATCATGCTAAACTGTTGCTGAATCTCTTTGAGTTTATTGAGCTCTGCGGTACAACTCTCCTTTTCAAGAGCGTAGGTGCTGCTTTTCAGGAGTAGACGTTCCGTTACAAGGCTGCTTCTTCCTGTGCCATCATCCCTTCGGATTCGAAGTGTAACAGAAATAGACTTGATGACCTTTCGGAGCTTATCATCAATCTTTGTTTTGCGTTCATCTATTTCTGATTTCCAGGAGCAAAGGTCGTTGAAATGATACACGCGATAGCGAGCATTTTGCTCTTTGTTGAGGTAATCTAATATGGCAAACATGCGTTGCTTGGAAAAAAATTGCAAAATGCAGGCATGGTTTGTTTTCTCTTGTTTAATCTCTATCAGGGTGTCGCCTCGCAACCCGCTTTCTTGGGAAAGACGAAGCAGGAGCATTTTGGCGCGCACGGATGTTGTTCTGCGCTTATGCTCAACTATTGAGGAAATGGTCGTGCCGATAATAAAAATAGCAAATATGACAAAAATGATAATCATAATTGCTTTAGGCTTATTGTCTGACATTGCTACCATAAGACCCAAAAATCCCAAAATTGCTAAAAATATGTTGCCGCAGCCCATAGGGAGAGGAGAGAGTTGTTATAATTTCATGAGGATAAGGACTCTGCCAGAGTCTCCAGTTTTTTAGCAGAGGCACGCCCCTTAACTGCTAGCGTGGGCGCGAAAACAGAGAGCCTGTATTCTGCTACCATCAACCCATAGGCTAACCAAGCCGGTGAAGCCGCATGGTGAGAAAACTGCTCGTAAAAATCTCCCCGTATGGCCGCGTTGAACGTATCAATACGCTCCAATTCGCGGATGGCGGGTTGCTGAGCAATTTTTTGCAATCGCATGATGATTCCTCGGGAAAAGCGTGAGATGTCTTGCAGGGCATCCGGTGCAGCGGAGGAAAGGAAGAACGGGCGCGTGAGCCATTGCCACTCGCGCTGCAAATCCTCAGCAATGCGGGAAGCGTAGCGATCGCGTCCCGCCGTGAGCGTGTATTCGCGGATTGCTCTGTCTGCCTCCGCCAATTGCTCCCAAAGTTTATTGAGCGGCCCGGCTATGGTATCATACACTTTCTCCCGCATTTTCAGGCAAGCGGCATCAAATGCTTCGGGGGTGCGGGGGAGGGGGCTGCATAAAGCGGCATCCATCGCCGCATACAGCGTATCGGCAACATTGTTCTTAGGGGCGGCGCCCACGGTAGTTAGTGCCAATTTTGCTTCCATGGATTTCATGGGCAAGCGCTTACGGATGCCGTTAATGAAATCGCCATGCTTAATCAACGCCAAACGGCGAACTCCGAATCGGTGTGCCATATCTGCCTCTTGCTGAGTCGGATACACCTTGATGCGAACGTGCTCACCATCATCTTGGAGGGCAGGGTAGCCCACGCCGGTACCCACATCCACCGTGGCAGGCAGGTTTCCGCAATCCCAGCGGGTCATGGCTGTAGCAGAGAATGTGCGCGAGGCTTGCTTGCGGAATCTCTTTTGTTGGTATTCTGCCAGATGCTCGCGTATGGCTGCCACATCGGTGCCGAAAGCCAGTTCGTCCCCTTCATCATCGCATACCCATATTTTGGTAATAAACTCAGCGGGTAAACGGGAAAAATCGAACTGCTGCGCGTTGCAGAATTTTTGCGTGCGACGCATCACAAACTCTGCCATAGCTTGGCCGAGAGAGCGATCCGGCTCTTTATCGTACCAATCCTCTGCAAAATCTTCTGCAGCTTCGCGTATGGGCATCAGGAAATTGCGCACATCTTTCGGCAGCGTACGCAATAATATTTCCACTCGATTGGCTAAGTGCGCAAACACACCCCAACTTGGCAGCCAATCCGGGAATTGCTCCATCTGGTCGATATGCACGCCAAGGGTAATACCGTCATCCGCTTCACCGGGGTCGTGGCTATAATAAACCGGGTATTCACCACCGGCTACATGCAATTCATCCGGGTACAAATCAGCGGGGGCATGGTCTTCGCCGGGGTAGACGCAATCGTTATACGGTATAAAGAGGAGCTGCGGATTCTTTTTGTCTTCTTTATCGCACCAGTTGCGCAGGGCTTTTTCACTGGCACAATCCTTGGGCAGTCTCTCTGCAAAGAAGTTAAAGACTCCTTCGCTGCACCAAATGAGGTCGCGCCGGCGCAATTTGGCCTCGGCGGTGCGCACCTCGTCGCGCATTTCGGCTAAGTGTTTAAGGAAGGGCATGGGGTGGCGCAGCTTGCGCTCCATAATGCCGTCGCGAATCATGATTTCCCGGGCGGCAGGCAGATTCACTCTTGCGTAACTAATGCGCCTACCGTCAATAATGGTAAGGCCGCCGCACGTTACGCGTTCTTTTGCAAATACGACACCGGCAGCTTGGTCCCAAGCCGCATCATAAGCATGGTGCGAGCAGAGTTGCGGGGCAATCTGTTCCACCCAAACAGGCTCCAACACCGCACAGCGGCGCATGAAGAGGCGGCTGGTTTCCACCAGCTCTGTGCCGAAAATCCATTCTGCTCGCTTGTTGCGGCGGAACATGCCGCTACCGGGGAAAATGGAGAAGTCTCGCCCGCCAGCACCTCGATAAACTTTTTCTTCTGTACGCCAGAAGCCGAATTGAAGCGGGGCTCCGGCCAGAATAGAGCGGTGTATCATTTCCGGGGTGGCTTGTTCTGCCTCGGGGGCAAGCTCCGGAATGTTCCAGCGCATGGTATCTTGTAGTGCAGAGGCCAAATCCTGCTCCAGATTATGCCACTCCACCATGCGCAAGAAGCTCAGATAATTTTTGCTGCACCACTTGCGGAGTTGGTTGCGGTTAAGGCTGCGTTTTGTTTTGAACTCCAGCGAACTGCGCCACAGGGTAAGCATGGAAAGGAAATCGCTATCTGCGTTTTTCCATTGCGCGTGAGCCTGGTCTGCCTGGGTGGCAAACTCTTGCGGGCGCTCGCGCGGGTCCATGATGCTTAATCCGGCCACAATGACGAGCATCTCCGGCAAGCAATGTTGCTTGTCTGCCTCCAGCAGCATGCGGCCTAAGCGCGGGTCTAAGGGGAGTCTTGCCAAGCTTTTGCCGGTGGGGGTGAGTTGTTTGCGGCGGTCCAGCGCACCAATTTCTCGCAATGTTTTGTAGCCTTCGTTGACTAAGCGGGGGCTGGGCGGATCCGGCAGGGGAAACTCTCCTAAGGGGGGAAGATGCAAATCCGCCATGCGCAAAATGACACCGGCCAATGCACTGCGCTTAATTTCCGGGTCGGTGTAAGCATCTCGTTCTTCAAAGTCAGCCTCCGAATACAAACGAATGCACACACCTTCTGTTACACGGCCGCATCGGCCTGCACGTTGGCGCGCACTGGCTTGCGATATGTTTTCCACCTGAAGACGCTGAATTTGCCTACCGGGCAGGTAACGGGAAATACGGGCGAGGCCACTATCAATGACATAGATAATACCGGGAATGGTCAACGATGTTTCGGCCACGTTGGTGGCCAAAACAATGCGCCGCTTTTTACCGGACGGATGAAAAATGCGCTGTTGTTCGCCTAGCCCCAATCGGGCAAAGAGCGGAAGGATGTCGGTATGTGGCAAGTTGAGGGCATTCAGTTCATCGGCGCAATCCCTAATCTCGCGTTCACCGGGAAGGAATACCAGCACATCTCCGCGGTTATCGTATTCCGATAACCATTTAACGGCACGGGCTACATGCTGGGGCAACTCTTCGTCTGCATGGCGCTGGGGCATGTAGTGATAATCTACATGGTAGGTACGGCCTTCCACATTAATGACCGGTGCGTGGTCAAAAAACTCGGAGAAGGCTCCGGCATCCATAGTGGCAGAGGAAATGATGAGCTTGAGGTCTTTTCTGCGCTGAAGCAGCAGTTTCAGGTAGCCCAGCAAAAAGTCAATATTCAGACTGCGCTCGTGTGCTTCGTCCAAAATAATGGTGTGGTACTTGCGCAGGTCGCGGTCGTCTTGCGTTTCTGCCAGCAGAATACCGTCCGTCATCAGCTTCAGCTTAGTATCTTTGCCGGTTTTGTCGTCAAAACGCACTTGGTAGCCCACATAGGAGCCGATGTCGCACCCCACCTCTTCAGCAATACGGCGAGCCACGGCCACGGCCGCCAAGCGGCGGGGCTGTGTACAACCAAGCATTCCTTTGCGGTCGCCTGCCACTTCTAAGGCAATTTTGGGGAGCTGGGTTGTTTTGCCGCTACCGGTTTCGCCCACGACAACCACCACTCTATTTTTTCGTAAAGCGTCCGCTATCTCGCGGCGTTTGCGAGAAATAGGCAAATCCGGGTACTTAAAACCCGTGGTGCTGTGTGGGGTGTCCGGCATGGGTTTTATCTCTCATCCTCAGGCCATTCCTGAATGGCGCCGTTGGCTAGGCGCGATTTCTCGGCCAAGTAAACAATGCGGTGGCCTACCACTGAATCATCAAGCAAAGTGCGGCCGGGAGAGGTGGGATCCCCTCGTAAATAGGCAATGAAATCCATCACAACCTCGCGGTCTCCGCCGCCATGGTGGCAGCCCTCTTGGCTGGCAGAAATATCTACCATGTGCATCACGCGCCCCGAAGGGGCTCCGGGGGCAATGTGTGAGATAGTGAAGCGGCCGGTCTCGAAGGTGCCGTAGAGCTCACCACGGGTGCCGATAATATGGATGTTGCGTGCAGATACGGAGGCCCCTCCCGTCATGGAGAACGTGCCGGTAGCGCCATCCTTGAAGTGCAGAAGCACGGATTGGTGGTCAACAATATCTGTTTCGCAACGGTAAACGCAACGGCTGTAGGGATTATCCGGGGTGCTGAGCAATTTTTCCTTTGCCTCGTTCGTATCGGGCGGGGCGCAATTGCTATCGTACCACACGTTATCTGCCCAGCGCTGCGGATTTTCGATATACAGACGGCGAGCCGAATAAGGGCATTCGCGCTCAACCGGGCAGTTGTTGATGCAGTGGGTGCCGGCTCCTTGCGGGGCATGGGAGGGGACAAATTGGTACATGCTGCCAACGCTTGATATACGCTGCGGTCTGTTATCGCCCATCAACCATGCCATCAGGTCAAGGTCGTGGCTGCATTTGGTGAGCAACATACCGGAGCCGCATATTTCTGCAGAGGCATATTTGCCACGAACAAAGGAAACGCTTTCGTGGAAATAGTTCACCTGTGCTGCCATGTGAATGTTAATGACATGGCCTATCTCTCCGGAGTTGAGAACTTGCTTAATTCGCTGGTAGAAGGGGGCATAGCGCAACACGTGGCACACCATCACCGTGCGCCCGGTTTCTTGCACGCAGCGAATCAGGGTGGCGGCTTCTTCCTCGTTTTGGGCAAAGGGCTTTTCCAGCAGCATGTCGTAACCATGCCTCAGTATGGGCAGCGAGGTGCTTACATGCAGGCGATCCATGGTGCCGTTAATAACGGCATCTGCAAATTTGGGTACGGCAACAAAATCCTCTACAGAACTGAAGCACCGGCTATCCTCCAACCCAAAAGTGAGTTTGGCGTATTCGCGACGTCGCGGGTCTACATCCACCACGCCGACAATACGCAACAACTCCGGGTTGGTAAGCGCCACGCTGGAATAAATCATGGAGCGTACCCCCATGCCCACAACAACGACGCGCAGTGGTGGCTTGCTTCCGGTCTGTGAGTTTTCTGCCATGTATGGTAATTATTTGCCCCAGCGTTGGGTGATGCCTCCGTAGGAATCAATGCGGCGGTCGCGGAAGAAGGGCCAAATGCGGCGGTGGTCTTCCAAGGCATTCAAATCAACATCGGCATACAGAATGGTGCGTTCTTTCACCGGTGCTTTAGCGACAATTTGACCGCAATAATCTGCCACGAATGATTGCCCCCAGAAGGTGGTTTCTCCCTCAACACCGCAGCGGTTGACGGCGCAAATGTAGCAGCCATTGGCTACGGCATGGCCGCGTTGCACGGTTTCCCAAGCGCAGTGCTGAGCTGTGTAAAGCTCTTCCTCTCCGGGAATCCAACCGATTGCCGTGGGGTAGAAGATAATCTCCGCGCCCAGCATGGCGGTAAGGCGTGCGGCTTCGGGGTACCATTGATCCCAGCAAATAAGAACACCAATGCGCCCATAGCGGGTATCAAAGCATTTGTAGCCGAGGTCGCCGGGGGTAAAGTAGAACTTCTCCTCAAACCCGGGGTCTTGCGGTATGTGCATTTTGCGGTACATGCCCAAGAAAGTGCCGTCTGCATCAATAACCCAAGCTGTGTTGTGGTAGATGCCGGTGGCGCGTTTCTCAAACCCGGCGGCAACAATCACAATGTTCAGTTCGCGAGCTAAGTCGCACAGTTCATCTGTCCAGGCGCCGGGAATCGGGTCGGCTGTGTTAAACAGCTCGCAATCCTGTGTACGGCAAAAGTACAGGGTGGTGCACATTTCCTGCGTGCAGACAATTTGAGCGCCACCTGCGGCGGCTTCTCGGATAGCATTCATCTGCAAACGTTTGTTTTCTGCCGGGTCTGCCACGGCCTCTTGCTGAATCAGTGCAATCTTGGGCATGGCTAAAGTATACCATGCAAACGCGCCGTGTGCAAGCGGTATGGCTTAATTTTACCGCACAATTGTTAGCTTGCCCGGGGACGCATCAGGGGAAAAGATAGCGAAGGAATCGGAATTTCTGTAATAATCGGATTCCGCAGGTAAGTAGAACAAAGACTGTGACCGCACCGAGCGTTCTGTACAGTACCGATGTGGCGTCGCACACGGTGGCTGTTAAGGTGTAGTGCACATACATGTGCGAGAGATAAATACCCAAGGTGGCGGGTTGAGCAAATAGTATGGCTCTTTTTATCCATTTGCAGCGGGCAAGGGTATCTGCATGGTAGCGAAAGAAGACGAAAACGGCGCAGGCCTGAATAATGGTGGTGATATACAGATAGTTTTTGAACACGCCGCAGATACCGCCCTGAGCAGGGCTAAACCAGTACATGGAGATGAAATGTGCCGCAAAACAAAGTAAACCACCGGCGTACAACCATCCGCGGGCTTTCATGCTGAGCTCTTTGTGGTGCAAAACGTAGCCCAACAAAGGATAGACCAGGAAGCCGCCGCAAAGAGGCGCCTCTAATGCCTGGTTGAATGCAGGCAAGCCGTTGTTTCTCAGCATGCTGAAGATACCTATCGTTATGCAGCCCAACAGCGCCATATAGCTAAATGTTTTGACCTTGTGCTCCATATCCGCCAACACCGGCATACACAGGTAGATGGCAAACAAGGGCATGAAAAACCAGTATATGGGCATGTACTCCTGTTTCATGATGCCGCAGACCACGCTCCAAGGGTGTAAATCCAACGTGGAGTCATAATTCCACATCGAAACCAGAGAAATAAGCGACCACAGAAGAAAAGGAATGAGGGTGCGGTGCATGCGCTTAACAAAAAAGGTAGGTGTGCTGTACCTCTTTTTGTAATCAATCAGCGTGCAACCGCTTATCATAAAAAATACCGGAACGGCAAAATAAAACAGCGCCTCAATAAGACAGCTGGAAAGCCATATCTCTTGCTTGTGTTGCCAAAAGATGCCATTAAAATGCAACATAACCACCGCCAAGGCGGAGAGTACTGTTAAGGCGCTGAGATAAAAATAACTCTCTTTTTTAGGCGTTGCCGTGGCTTCCATCATCATGAGTGTGCTGTGGGGTATTCTCCGATTCCTCTTGGTATCCATCCCTGAGGTATGCGGCTCCCGTCTTGTAGGGCCGTGCGTATGGCTGAGGATGATGCCGGGTGGTTGCCGGCAATGAAGGTGGCGCGCACTCCTTCGCGCTCTTGGGGTGGGGTGCCACGGTGATAGACGATAAAATGCAGATGCTGAGTCAGATAATCGTAGCGTGCCCACTTATGGAGTTGCTCCCACTGGTCTGTCCCCATGAGCCAATACAATTCGTCTTGGGGGTGCAGTTGCTGCCATTCTTCCACAATGCGCCAGCTCCAACTCGGAGGGGGAAGCTTGAGGTCTAAATCCGATACCTCCGCCCAAGCAATGCCGTGGGTGGCCGCATGCAGCAGTTCCAGTCGAACGGAGTCTGAGAAAAATGAGGTCTTACCGGTTTTGAAGGGGGAGCAGGCTGCCGGTAGAAAGATAACGCGGTCTACACCGGCTTGCTCAATGGCTGCCTGCGCTATGGTGAGATGCCCACTGTGAATGGGGTCAAACGAGCCACCGAAAAGACAGGTTTTCATGGTGCATCTCCTGTAAAATTACAGGCCCTCGGTGTCTTTGTAGGGCAAGAAACAGCCTACGGGAACCTTCACAAACTTCAGCTCGCGCTTCAAACGTCGGTAATGATTAATGAAGGAGGTAAGGTCTCCGTAATTCTTTGCTGTTTTGGGGATTCCTTGCTGTCCGCAGTTGACAAGAATATTGTAATGCAACTCGGCATGCAGGTGGGCAGGGAACATGCCGCGATTGGTGCCGATGGTGCCGATTTTATCCCCTCGACCGACCAACTGCCCCAAGCGCACATTGATTTCATCCAAATGCCCGTACAGCGATTGGCAGCAGAGCACACGGCCGCTCTTCGGGTCGCGGAAGGCATGGCGCACAATCACTACTTTGCCCCAGCGCCCTTTGGCATCGTCTGCATACGTTACTAATCCATGCCCAATGGTATAGACGGGGTCGCCCAAGTCGGTGTCGGAGCCGCCTACGCCATTCCAGTCTTCGCCCAAGTGGCGGGGTGCTTTCAAACGCAGTCCGCGAGCTTTGTAATAACCGTCGCCATTAGGCTTGCCTACAGGAAAATCAAACCCATCTGCCAAGGGCACCAAGGCCCATTTTCCGTCCGCTGAGAATTTGGCCATAATGACGGACTCCTCCGCATGCAGAGCGGCGGTGAGCATCAGCAGGCAGGCCGGCAGGATGAATCGGAAAAAACGTAGCATATATTCCACTATAACATGTATGGCGCCCCTGTTTCAAGACTCAATCATGCCATGAATGGATTTTTATCTTCAGTTGCTTTATTAGCATAGAACAAAGCGGGCAGAAATTGACTCAATTAAGGCTTGCGCCGGGTGGGTGAGTGGGGTACAATGGCACGTATGAGCAAACTTGATGACCTTTTTGCCTTTTTGAGTATCCCCAGTGTATCTGCCGTAGCAGATCATGCTGCTGATGTTGAACGCTGTGCGGATTTTCTTGTCACAAAGCTTTCCTCTCTTGGCTTTGATGCCAAGAAGCACCTGACGGATATTCATCCGATTGTGGTTGCACATAGCCCGAAGCTGGAGGGTAAGCCCACGATTCTTATTTATGGGCACTACGATGTGATGCCGGTAGACCCGTTGAATGAGTGGCACAGCGACCCCTTCACCCCCACGGTGAGAGATGGCCGTATTTATGCTCGCGGTGCATCCGACGATAAGGGTGAGATTATGGCTCATATTCTTGGTGTTCAGCAAGTTATTGAACAGGATGGCGCTCTGCCGTTGAATGTTATCTTCCTGCTGGAAGGTGAAGAAGAACGCGGTAGCACGAGCCTGTTTGAGTTCATTCAGAAGCCGGAGGTAAAGCAGGAACTTGCTTGTGATGTGATTGTGGTGAGCGATACCGGCATGGCAGCCCCGGATATTCCTTCCTTCTCTTACGGCCTCAAGGGCCTTTGCTGCTTTGAGTTAGAGATTTCTGCCCCCTGCATGGATTTGCATTCCGGTGTGTTCGGTGGCTCTGTGGCCAATCCTATCACCACCCTTTGCGAGATGGTGGCCTCTACCCATGATGCCGATAACCACGTTACCGTGGAAGGTTTCTATGACGGCGTGAGCGATATTGAGCAGTGGGAGAAAGACAGCTGGAAGCGAGTACCCGGCATGAGTGATGATGAACTGGCTGAGCTTACCGGCGTGCCTTGCCTGCGCACGGAAACCGGTTACACCGGCGCAGAATGTGTATATGCACGCCCCACGTTTGAGCTTAACGGTATTTCCGGCGGCTACGAGGGCGAGGGCTCTAAGACAGTTATCCCCACCAAGGCGCTGGCTAAGATGAGCTGCCGTCTTGTTCCCGGTCAGAACCCGGAGGATATTCTGGATAAGGTGGAAGCACACTTCCGCAAGGTATGCCCGCCCAGCGTGCGCATGAAGTTTACCCGCCAGCACGGTGGCGAAGCCTACATTTGCAATCCGCATTCCACATGGGGTAAGGCAGCCCAGAAGGCTCTGGAAGATACCTTCGGCAATCCCCCGGTGCTTGTGCGCGAAGGCGGTTCCATTCCTATTATTGCAGAGATTTCCAAGCAGTTGGGTAAGGATGCCCTCTTCCTTGGCATGGATTTGCCGGATGCTCGCATTCACTCCCCCAATGAGAATATGCGTGTGGAAATCTTTGAGAAGGGTATCAGCATGGCTGCAAATATGCTCCGCCTGATGGCTTCTGCTCAATAATCTTGCCTGCACATGAATGCCGTTGAGATTGAGAGTCTTCACAAATCTTTCCCCGGTCATTGGGGAAAGGGTGGAGTGTATGCCGTAAAAGGTGTGAGCCTGCAAATTCCGCAGGGCACGGTTTATGGTTTGATTGGTCCCAACGGCTCCGGCAAAAGTACTATAATGAAGGCGTTGGTGGGGCTGCTTTCTCCGGATGCCGGCTCGTGCCGTGTATTCGGGCAGCCCGCCACCGCCGCTTCTAATCGCAAGGAAATTGGGTTCTTGCCGGAGAATCCCTATTTCTATAAGTTTTTGACCGGTGAGGAAACGGTGCGCTTTTACGGCAAGCTTTGTGGTTTGCAAGGTAAGGCATTAAAGGAGCGCACGCAGGAAATGCTGGAGCTTGCCGGGCTTAAGGATGCCGCGCACCGCCGCTTGGGTGGCTATTCTAAGGGTATGTTGCAGCGAGTCGGCTTGGCTCAGGCTTTGGTGCAACGCCCTCGCTTGCTGGTGCTGGATGAACCGACGGCGGGGGTGGACCCCATAGGCTCTCGCGCGATTCGAGATATTATCCTCAATTTGAAGGAGCAGGGGATGACCGTGTTCCTCTGTTCTCACCTATTGGAGCAGGTGCAGGAAATCTGTGATAATGTGGGCATTCTTTATCAAGGCTGTATGATAGCTGCCGGTTCTATGGAATCCATCACACGCGACCTGTCCACAACAGAGATTTCACTCCGTAATCCTTCGCCGGAACTGTTGGAGAAGATTCAGGCCTTAGCCGGAGATTCGTGGCTTGCTGCTGCACCGGCGCGCAACTCGCTGGAGTCTGTTTTTATTCGCGGTATCAAGGCCAAATTGCAGGAGGGGCAGCAAAATAAAGGCTGAGAGCAGTTTGGAGTGCTCTTCTAAGCCTTGAAATTGTGATTCGCCTGTGTTAGAATACGGGCATGAAGTTTCTCATCACAGCCGGGCCGACTCGAGAGCCTTTGGACCCTGTAAGATACCTGACGAATCGTTCATCCGGGCGCATGGGCTATGCTTTGGCCGGCGCTGCTCGCCATGAGGGGCACGAGGTGTTGCTTATTTCCGGCCCGACTACCCTGGATGTGCCGCCGGGGGTGGATTTTATTCAGGTGGAAACGGCTCAGCAAATGTATGATGCTGTGCACGATTTAATTAAAGGGGTGGATGTGGCCATTCTTTGTGCTGCTGTGGCCGATTATCGTCCGGTTGCCTGTGCCGAACAAAAAATCAAGAAGAGTGCCGACAAGTTGGTTCTTGAGTTAGAGCGTACCCCTGATATTTTGGGGAGTATGAGAACCGTTTTTGGATTTGACGGTAAGCTGATAGGCTTTGCAGCTGAGACAAATGATGTAATAGCCTACGGGCGTGATAAGCTGGTGCGCAAGCAGTGCGACATGATTGTGGCAAATGATGTTTCCAAGCCCGGCATCGGCTTTGATTCCCGAGAAAATGAGGTGATTCTCATTTTCCCGGATAAAGAAGTGCATTTGGAGCAGGATACGAAAGAGCGTATTGCTATGCAAATTATTGAACACGCCACCGTTATAGAAGCATGAAGGTAACGATGGAAATGCTCGGCTGGAATGCCGATTTAGCCTCAGCTTTAGAGGCGCTGGGGGAGCCAACGTGGTATCCTGCCCGAATTATTCGCGAGACTCGCCACAATTTCACTGTTATTGCCAAGGGAAAGGGCGACCACGAAGTGGTGCTGTGTGGTAAGGTATGGCACGAGGCTGAGACTGATGCTGATTTGCCGACTGTAGGTGATTGGGTGGCTGTGGACCCCGGTACGGGAAAGGATTTACCTGTTATTCGAGCCTTGCTGCCTCGTCGCAATCGATTCTCTCGCAAGGCCCCCGGTAAGAGTTGTGCCGAGCAGGTTATTGGTACTAATGTGGATATGGTGGTGCTGGTGACGGATGCCGACAGCGACTATAACCTGCGCCGTATTGAGCGCTACCTCACCCTCATTCACAAGTGTGGTGCCAAACCCGTGGTGCTGATTAACAAAGAAGACATCGTTGCCCCTGAGGTAATGAAACAAGCCTGCGATGAAGTGGCTGCTCTGGGCGTGGAGGTATACCCCATTGTGGCTCGCTGGAAAAAAGGTTACCCCAAGTACCTGCGCCGTGTGCCCAAGGGTACCACCATTACCATTGTCGGCTCCTCCGGCGTGGGTAAAAGCACTTTTGTGAACTCCCTGCTGGGGGATGAATGGCTGGAAACCGGCGGTGTTAACGAGGTAACCGGTAAAGGTCGCCATACGACTGTGGCGCGTGAGTTGGTGGTGCTGCCCGGCGGTGGTGTGCTGATTGATAACCCCGGCATGCGAGAAATTCAGATGTGGACGGATGTGGCCTCGCTCCGTGCTCAGTATGATGACTTGACGCAGTTGGCATGCGAATGCCGTTTTGCCGATTGCTCGCACCGTAAGGATGCCGGTTGTGCCATCCGTGCGGCGTTGCAGTCCGGTGAGCTCTCCGTCGAGCGCTACGAGCACTTCCTCAACCTTGAAAATGAAATTGCGGAGTTAGAGCGCCGCTCTGCCAAGCGCCAAATGACACTTGAGCGCGTGACGAAACGTGAAAAGCGCCACAAGTTCCGAAATCGTGAAGACCGCGAAGACCGAGCCAGAGACTTAAATCCTCACCGCCATCATTAAGCCTGTTTTTTGCCATTTCCCAACCCTGTGAAAATGAACAGCAGGGCGCATGCTGCCATAGCAAAGGGATAGTAAAGGAAGGGGATAATGTCCATGGCTCCCAGCCCGGCCAAAGTAGCGGCTGCCAGCAATTGGGCACCGTAGGGAATGACGGCTTGGGTGACGCATGAAAAGGTGTCCAATAGGCCGGCTGTGCGAGCGGGGGCTATTTCGTATTTCTTTGCTAAACGTCGGGCAATATTGCCAACGGCTACAATGGCCACGGTGTTGTTGGCTGTGCAAAGATTGGCTAAGGATGCCATGAGCCCCACGCTCAATTCAGCACTGCGTTTGCCTTTAATGCCGCGAGACAGATGTGAAATGATGTAGCTAAGCCCTCCATTGTATCGTATTAATTCGAGCATGCCGGCGGCCAACAGGGTGACGATAATGAGTTCTCCCATGCCGGTAATACCTTCGCCCATGGCTCCTGCCCAGTCAATGATTGAGCTGCTGCCTTTCCAAAGAACAGCCACTCCTGTTGCTATAATACCCAAGAAGAGGACTTTGATAACATTCATACCGGCTATGGCGCATACAATCACCAGTAGATAGGGGATGACTAAGCCATAGCGAAGACTCCCGGTGTTGGTGTTGCTATGCAAATCGCTTCCCATGAAAGCATAAAGTATTAATATGCCCAAAGCTGCAGGTAACACGATACGGAAATTAGCTTTGAATTTGTCGTTCATGGCGCATCCCTGTGTGCGGGTGGCTGCAATGGTGGTATCGGAGATGAAAGAGAGGTTATCTCCAAAGAAGGCACCACCCACTACGGCTCCGGCCATTAATGCTGTATTGCATTCTGCTCCTTGGGCTAAGCCTGCGGCTACCGGCATGAGGGCAACAATGGTGCCGACAGAGGTGCCGATGGAAAGAGAAATAAGACAAGCCGCTAAAAATACGCCCGGCAGCAGCATGTTGGCCGGTAATAGATGAAGGGTTAATTGCACCATAGCATCCACGGCCCCAATGTGGGCCGCGCCCTTAGCAAAGGCTCCGGCAAGGATGAAAATCCAAATCATCATCATGATGTTGCTGTGTGCAGCCCCGGCGGAAAAACGCTCCACACGCTGAGCAAAATGTCTGGGCTTGCAAATAATAAAGGCCCATCCGGAGGCAGCTAAAAATGCAATTGCCACGGGCATTTTATAAAAATCCCCGGCTATGATGGAAGTGACTACGTAGATGAGGAAGAAAACAAGCAACGGACTCAGTGTTATAAGTCCGCGCCGATGGTTGATGTAGGGCAATTCTCTCTCGTTTCTCTGTGCCATGCCGTTAATGTACCAGTATGATAAAGCTAGGTAAAGAAAAAAGAAATAAGTTGAGCGTTACAAACACGACGCCCATTCATCCTGATTCAGGAAAAAAGAAGCATCCGCTGCCAGCACCAGACCACAAAGTCCTCGTAACTCGTACCACGGAGCCACCACCCAGCGCACAGTATTCCTCCCCTCGCAGCCAAAATAATAACACAGGCACTCAGCGGGAATCTGCGCCGCCATTTCAGTCGTCTTCTCCGCCTGCACGGGCAGAATCCGAGCATCTTCCATCTCAAGCGGCGGGTGCAGCAACTCCATGAGCATATCATACGATGACGCCGCTAGTTTCTCCGCTGTTTCTGCAGAGAACCAGCCACGCCGCACCCCCTTCTGCAGCAGGTCAATCGGCGCTGCCACTGTGGGCCATTCATCCGGAGACAATTCCATTCCCGGCCGAATACCAAAACATTGCTGTATCACCCACAGCTGCCCCGGAAGGCGCCGTGCAGCCCGCCGCTGGGCATCGCTCGGCTCCGAATGGCGCGCCTGCAGCACAAGGCGTTTCCAGTTTCTCATCTCAATGCTCAGTAGCACGCGTTTCTGCTCCGGAGTCAACACGCCGGAAAGACAGGCACGCCGCAACGAAGCCCGGAATGGGCGGCCATAGCGCCCGGCATCGTGCTCACCCAGCCACAACTCCGCCGCCACCACATCCAGCGCCAAATTCACTACCGAAGCCACTCCCCGGTTTATCGCCGCGCAGAATTTCTGTTTACTCAGCCCATCGCAATAACACGCAATCGCCCGCTCCACCGGAGGAATGGGCGGCAGATTCCGTATACGCAACTGCATACGTGAAACAGAAGGCTGTAAACTGCACGGCTTTTTCATACGCAAAAATAATAGCATTCTGCCTCACCATCTCTAGCTTCGTTCATGCGCGAGATGGATTTAAGAACATGAGTTAACATCCTTTTGTGTTTTTGGTTTTCTGCGATTCTATCAATCGCGTTATCTCTTCCACGTTTTCTACATGGAATAGACCGGGAAGGAGACGGGAAAGATGGGGCTCTTCTTCGGCACTTTGCGGGTCTTCATCAATCAGTTTGGCGAACATGGAACCGAGCAGAGCTTCCGCTAAAGCGGTGCGGGTAATGTAAATGTTGCCCACTGAGCCCTCGATGGTTTCTGCTTTGAATTTCAGTTTTTCCGAGAACAGAAACTCGCGAGCTTGCTCGCCCTCCATAATAAGGATTCGGTTGTTGGTAATGGCGTAGCTCACGTTGCTGAGTTTTGTTCTCCAACGAGAAGGTTCTCGGAAAAAATGGTAAGCTGTGACACTGAAAAGCAGAATCAGCCCAACGGGAACCACAAGGAAGAGCAATCTGTCGTTACCGCTTGTTTGCTGAGCGATGCCTGTGGAAAAGTAAATGAGCAACAAAATAATAGCCACTTGTAAGTACCCCATTTTTACAGCACGGCGTGCGTGTTTATTGGTAACGCCGAGTACCGGGGTTGCGGTGTAAAGTACCTGCTCGTTTCTTTCTAAGAGATGGCTGAGTAAATCTTGGTGTTGGGGCGGCAATGCTTGCGCCATGGGTGGAAGCATAACGCTATCCTCGTGTTTGGCTATTTCTCTCTTGTTTTTTCGGGCTGCATAGGCCTTATTGATGAGTGCCTTCCAATCTAAAGGGGAGGAGATGGCCTGTGCGATGCTCATGGGAGCAAGGTCGGTGATTTGGGCGCAAAGCCACAGAAGCAATATGGAGCACCAAGAGCAAACGAAAAGGGTGTGACTGAGTTCAAAACCGAGCCATGCATTTATGCCATCATCTGTAAAGTAATTGATAACAAAGAGGATGATGTAGAAAAGATGCGGGACAATCAGTAGAGTAAGGGAACTCAGCCGATATAAGATGCTACCTATTTTTCCGGTTTTCTCCGCCGTCAATTTACCGAGAGTGCCCAGCAGTACTCCGAGGATTCCCGGTATGGAGGTGAAGCGTTGCCACACTTCATTGCTTAACCATAGTATGATGAATTGAAAAATCAGCAGCTTCCATAACGTATCTGTGCCATGCCCACAACATGCCATGGCAAGGGTAAATGCGGTCAAGCTGAGAAGGTTAGCGAATGTAGTGCTTTTTTTCATGTATAGGTAGCTTTATAAGACTACCCGCCTGTGCCGTAAGCACAGGCGGGTAGTAATGTTCAAATGGTGAAATTAATAGTGTCCGCCACGGGGGCCGTTGAACCACTTCCAAGCGGTTTCTACGATGTGCAGAGCATCCTGGTGCTTGGGAATCCAGCCAAGGATTTCAGCAGCCTTGCGGGCATCTGCAATCAGGCGGGGCGGGTCACCCTCACGGCGGGGGCCGTATTCCACGGGAGCCTTCATGCCGGTTACTTTCTCAGCGGCATCAATGATTTCCTTAACGGAAAGCCCCTTGCCGGTGCCGAGGTTGAACCAGTTGGTGTCGCCACCCTTCATGAGGTAATCCAAGGCACGCAGGTGTGCATCTGCCAAGTCGTCTACATGGATGTAGTCGCGAATGCAGGTGCCGTCCGGGGTGTCGTAGTCGGTGCCGAATACGGTAATTGCCGGGCGCTCGCCCTTGATGGCTTGAAGAATAACGGGGATAAGGTGAGATTCGGGCTCATGGTCTTCACCGATAAGGCCGTCCTCAGAGGAGCCGGAGGCGTTGAAGTAGCGCAGGAATACGCTCTTAAGGCCGTAAGCGCGCTCGCAGTCCTTACATACGCGTTCCAACATGAACTTGGAAGCACCGTAGGGGTTGATGGGGTCCTGCTTCTCTGTCTCGGGGATGGGTACCTGAGTGGGGACACCGTAGGTGGCGCAGGTGGAAGAGAACACGAAACGCTTGCAGCCACCCAGCATCATGGCACGCAGCAGCACGAGGGGCTTGGCAATGTTGTTTTCATAGTATTTGAGCGGATCCGTTACGGATTCTCCCACCTGAATGAAGGCGGCAAAGTGCACAACGGCATCAAACTTACCGTTGATGAGCAGGGGATATACCACGGAGGGGTCACCCAAATCGCCCTTAACGAGAGTTACCTCTTTATCTACAATAGCTGCGGGATGGCCGTACACCATGCTGTCCAGCACGGTTACATCAGCACCGGTCTTAACGAGCTGACGCACGGTGTGTGAGCCGATGAAGCCACAGCCGCCGGTTACGAGTACTTTCATGATGAATGAATGAGTTTTGTTGAAAATGTAAATTACAGCATGGCGGCCAGCATGGCTTCCAGCTTGCGGATGTCGGCTGCGAAGCGACGGATGCCGTCAGCCGTCTTCTCGGTGGCCATAGCGTCCTCATTAAAGAGGAAACGGAAGCTCTTCTCGTCTGCAGGAATACGCTCGATGTCGCTGTTCTTGGCGGCCTCCTCGTTGAGGTAGGGCGTAACGGGCTCTTCACTTGCAGCAAGCTCAGCCAACAGACCGGGGGAGATAGTCAGCAGGTCGCAACCGGCAAGAGCAAGTACCTCGCCCTTGTTACGGAAGGAAGCGCCCATAATCTGTACCGGGTAGCCGAACTTCTTGTAATAGTTGTAAATGGTGCGCACGGAAACAACACCCGGATCTGTCTCTGCGGTGTATTCCTCCTTGGTGTTGGCTTTGAACCAGTCCAAGATACGGCCTACGAACGGAGAAATCAAGCGAACACCGGCTTCTGCGCAGGCAACGGCCTGTACCAAGCTGAACAACAGGGTCAGGTTGGTGTGAATACCCTCTTGCTCCAGAATGCGAGCAGCCTGAATACCCTCCCAAGTGGAGGCTATCTTGATGAGGACGCGCTCGCGGGGAATGCCGGCGGCCTCATACATGCCCATGATGCTGCGGGCGCGGGTCACTGTTGCCTCGGTGTCGAAAGACAAACGGGCGTCTACCTCGCTGGAAACACGGCCGGGTACGCGCTTAAGAATTTCCAGGCCGAAGGCTACAACGACCTTGTCAACAATTTCATCCATCAGCTGAGGTGTAACCTCCTTGCCCTTGTAGGGAGCTACGGCTTCCTCAACGATGCTGCGGTATTCCGGCTTGGCGGCTGCGGCCAGAATGAGAGAGGGGTTGGTGGTGGCATCTTGCGGGGTGAATTCCTCCATCTGACGGAAATCGCCTGTGTCGGCCACGACGGTGGTATACTGTTTCAGTTGCTCAAGTTGTGTTGCCATAAGCGTGCGATATTATCTTGCGAGGGTATACTACCATATTATAGAGCTTTTTTCAAGCCGCTTTTCTGTGCCTCTCTGGTAAATTTGTTTGATTCTGTGCTGCTTTAAGGGCCGTATGCTGCGGGAAATCTTGTCCAAATACGCCATTATTCATTTTTGCTTGCCTCAAAATGCAAATTTTGTGCAAAAAAAGAGGAATTTTTAAGAAAAATTCTAAAATGTCAAAAATATTCCTTGCAAAGCGATAGGAAATATAGTAAATAATAGCCATGAGCACGCAATTCATCGAATATCCCAAATGCACAACCTGCAAGAAGGCCAAGAAGTGGATGGAGGAGCAGGGGGTAGAGTTTGCAGACCGCCACATAGCAGAGCAGGCTCCCACAGAGCAGGAGCTGCGTGGGTGGTGGCAGGCCAGCGGGCTTCCCCTTAAGCGTTTTTTCAATACCTGCGGTATGAAGTACCGTGAATTGAATCTGGCTGCAAAGCTGCCTGAGATGAGCGATGATGAGCAGCTGCAACTACTGGCAAGTGATGGAATGCTGGTAAAGCGTCCTCTGCTGGTGACAGCCGATGGTTCCGTGATACCCGGTTTTAAGGCGGAGGCTTGGAGCTCTGCCTTGGGTAAGTAATAAGATTTGTTCATGTATGCGCGAGCGGGAGTGAAGGAGAGAGCACTTCCCGCAACTACAAAGCCGCCCTCCCCGGATAGGGAGGGCGGCATCTTATTCTGCGTAAAAATGTGTCAGCCATTCGGGCAAAGCTTGAGATTCCGCTTCGGGCGTGATACAAAAGCCGTATGATGAAGTATTGGAAGCTCTTGATATACGCCGGTGCAGCCATGGTTGCTCAAGCTGCCGAAGTGGAGTGGATGCACGATGTGGAGAATGCTGCGGCAAAAGCTGCACAGCAAGGCAAAATGATGCTCGTGGAGTTTACCGGTTCAGATTGGTGCAAAGCCTGTGTTTTACAGAAGAAAAACGTGTTGGTTAAACCTGCGTTTGCTGATTGGGTGCAAAAGAATTATATTCCGGTAGAAATGGATGTGCCCATGAATGCAGCGTTGGTAGGAGGGGAAGCGCAGCTGAATAAAAATAAAAAGTTTTGTGATGATTTTGGAATTCGAATTTTTCCGTCACTCATGATTTTTACTCCGGAGCTGGTGCTTCTTGGCGGCCTCCAGGGGAGCAGTGATTCTCCGCAGAGTGCCATTGCTGCACTGGGGCAATATAAGACGCTGGTGGAGTCATATCAATCCGCCATGGCGCTTAACGGAGAAGCACGTGCACTTGCTCTTTTTGATGTGTATCAACAGCTGCCGCAGGAGTATCAAAAGGTTAACTATGCGCTCATGCAGTTGATTGTTGATTCTGATAAAATGAATCGAACCGGTATTCGTGATATCTATATGCCGATTCAGCAAATGAAAGAGCTTGAGAAAAAACTCAACGCCGCACTCACATTTGAAAGTAAATTGGCTATTTTGGACGCCGCCGTGCCTCAGGCGCTTCCGGTCAACAAATCTTCCATGCTGAAGCAGAAAGAGATGTTGCTGAAAGGTGAAGTGATGCGACTGTTGAAAAAGCCCGGCTCGGTAGAGGATATCCTTAAAGCTCGTGATTTGTCCATCCAAGCTGTTGAGTGTACGGAAAATGAAAAAACACACGCTAAGCAGAAACAGCAGATTTTAGAGTATTTTGCGGACCCTGAGACCTTGTTTAAGACTCGCTCCGCTTCATAAAGCGAAACAATCGTGACTTGTCATAAAATAATTTTTTTTAGAAATGGCTTGACATAGCGCTGCATGTGAGTATAATTCCTGCGCGCTGCGACGGTAACGCAGCCTAAAAGACTATGAAAGCTGATCTGCATCCCAAGTACAATCCTGTAGTGTTCGTGGACATCACCACGGGCCGCCGCTTCATCACTCGTTCCACCGCTACCTCCGCTAAGACTGAGGTTATTGATGGTGTTGAGCACTATGTGATTTCCTGCGGTATCACTTCCGACTCTCACCCCTTCTTCACCGGTAAGAACCAGTTCGTGGACACCGAGGGTCGCATCGACAAGTTCCAGAAGCGTTTCGGCGCCGTTCGTCGCGCCAAGAAGCCCTCTCTTTCCTAAGAAAGCTGAGTGGCTGTGTGTCAGAGTTTTATCTTCTGACCACTGCAACAAGTTAGTGTCTTTTCATGAGGCTGCCATGCAAATGCATGGCAGCCGGTTTTTTAGCATTGAAATTTCGTGTGAATATGGTAGAATAATTCTATAACAAGGCGGTATTCCTTGAGTACAGCTCCCCGATAACGCCCTTGTGGTAGGATGCAATCCATTAACTCCGAGAACAACTATATGTCTAAATCCTTCCGTTCCATCGCCGTTTTTGTCGGGTTGGCACTATCCGGTCTTAGTCTTGCCCAAAGCCCTGCGGAACAATCCACCCAGCCTGCTTTTGAGACGATTGAGGCAGCACAACACCCTTATTTTAATACCGGCAGCTTGCCGGAATGGTCGAAGCTCACTCCGGCTCAGGCGCGGACAGATGCCAAAGTAGCATTGCGTTTGGCTCAGGAGCGAATCGAGCAAATCAGCAACTTGCCGATTGACGAGGCTTGCTATGAAAACACATACCAAGCCATAGAAGATTCCATGCAGGAGGTTCAGCGAGTGGCGCTTTTGTCGCAGCATTTATCCCTCGTATCGGATACACCGGAGCGGCGCGAAGCCATGACGATGCTCACGGAGCTGAACGAGGCAATCATGAGCGCCATTTATACAAACGAAAAGTTGTGGGTACTCTTAAAAGAGGCTGCCCGCCCTGAGAAATTGGAGGGGTGTACACCTGCACAAAAGAGAGCAGCAAAACAGCTGTACGATATTTTTGTGGATAATGGTGCAGAGCTTCCCTTAGAAAAGAAGCAGCGTGTGTTGGCGCTGGAGAAAGAGATGCTGCAGCTCTCCCTTCAATATGATAAAAATCTTCAGGACTTCGCCCAAAATTGGGAGCTCTTGATAACGGATTTGAGTGAGCTGGATGGTGTATATCCGGAGATTTTGACCGTGATGGAAAATGCCGCGCTGGCAAAAGGCTTGTGCACCAAAGACAAACCCGCATGGCTTGTAACATTGCGAGATGAAACAGCCCATGCGTTGATGAGCTTATGCGAGGTGGAAGAAACGCGTAAAAAGTGCTGGCATGCTGTATGTGGCTCCGGTGCAGATACGCCGTATGATACCGTTGCCATCATAGATGCTCTCATGCAAAAGCGTACCGAGTTAGCAAACATACTCGGATTCAAAAATTATGCTGATTACGAGGCTCGCACACGCATGGTGCATAGCGGAGATGAAGCGATGGCCTTTGTGGATTATCTCATGCAGAAGCTTAAGCCGCTTTGCGATGAGGAGCAACGGCAGATGATGCGTGTATACTCTTCTTTTATCGGCAAGGATGTGGATGTGATTCCGCCTTGGGATGCGCTGTTGGCCAACGCTCTGTATTTAGGCAGCAACCCCGCTAGTACGTACGGTAGTATTTCTGCTTACTTGAAGTATACCGATGTGCTTAATGGATTGTTCCATGTCTATGGCAAATTGCTGGGGCTCGAGTTTAAGCAGCTTCCCGGTGCTTATGTGGCTGAGGGTGAAACTTGCCCTGAAGGTAAGGTAGAGATTTGGCACCCGTCCGTCAAATGCGTGGCTGTGCTTGATGCTGAAACGAAGCAGCAACTGGGCGTTGTTTATTTTGACTTGTTCCGTCGAGAAAACAAGCGCGCCGGTGCTTGGTGTGCCCCGGTGCGTTTGGCTGTGCCCGGCCCGCAAGGCGTCATTCAAGAGCCCCATGTTGTGTCATTGCAGGCTAATTTTACGCCCCCCGTCAAGGGGCGGCCTACCGTGCTGAGCCACCAAGATGTTATTGTTCTTTTCCACGAGTTCGGGCACGTTTTGCACAACGTGTTGAGCCATACAGAGATTCAGGGGCATTCTGCCATGGGCGTTGCATGGGACTTTACGGAGTTCCCCAGCACACTGTCAGAAAACTGGGCGTGGTCGCCGGAGGTTTTGGGCTCGTTTGCTCGCCATTATAAAACGCGCAAGCCGTGCCCTCCCAATTTGTTGCAAAATATTGCCAAATCACGCCATTACATGGCTGCTTACACCTACATGGAGACGCTACAGAAAGCCAAGCTGGATTTGGAGATACACATGCACTATGAAGAAAAGTTCAAGGGGCGTTGCATTGATGATGTTTCGGCAGACTTGTTGAAGGAATATGCCTTGCCGTATTCCTCCACGCAGTATTCGCAGTTGCGCAATCTGTCTCACTGTTTTGCGGGGGGATACGCAGCCGGTGTTTATACCTATTTGTGGTCTGAAGTGATGGCTGCCGATGCGTTCACCAAGTTTGCCGAGAAGGGGCTGATGAATCCGGAGATTGGCAAAACCTACCGAGAAACCCTATTGGAGAAAGGCGACAGCATACCGGCAGATGAATTGTACCGCATGTTCATGGGGCGTGAGCCTAAGGTAGATGCCTTCCTGAAATCCCTGCAACCCTAACACGCGTTATGAAGGTAAATTCATTCAATCTTTCTCTTTTCTGTTTGCTGGCTTTAGGAGCAGGGGCTATGGCTCAGCAGGCTCCGCAAGCCGTAGATAAGCTCAGCAGCGAGAGCCAAATTGCGCATCCGCTTTTCCGTAAGGCGGGCTATCCCTCGTGGTCTTCCATGACTCCGCAACAAGCGGTGGAAGATACCGAGGCTGCCGTGCAGATTGCACGCCGTGAGCTGGCTGCTATAGCTGCGCTTACCCCGGAGCAAATGACATTCCGTAATACCTTCATTGCGTATGGCGAAGCCGTGGTGCATTTAGAGCAAAGTCAGCAATATTTGCACCACCTTACAGCTGTAACGGGCAACCGTATGTTGCAGCAAGTGCAGGGCTATCTTATGGGGGCCTTGCATCAGTTCGATGCAGAGCTCATGCAAAATGACGCTCTTTGGCAAGCTCTTAAAACGGCGTCTGAGCAACCCTGGGTGCAAGATTTATCCGCTGAAGAACAACGCATTGTCCGCCAAACGGTGCAACACTTTATTCATGGCGGGGCTAATCTGTCGCCGGAGCAAAAACAACGCAAGGCTGCTATTAATACGGAGTTAGGCAAACTTGCCATGATGTATGGCAACAATATTAGCGCGTCTACAGCAGCGTGGTCGTGGTTGGTTACGGATAAAGAGGTGTTGCGGGGTATCCCCGAAAATCGCTTAGCTTTAGCAGAAGCTGAGGCGCGCTCACGTGGGCTTTCCACCGATGAGAATCCGGCGTGGTTGCTTACTCTTACCAACGGCGTGGCTCAGGATGCCGTGCGCTATGCCAATGTGGCAGATACCCGCCGCAAATGCTGGGAGGCAACAAAGAGTATCGGCGCTGCCGGAAAATATGATAATGCTCCCATTGTGGCGCGCATGATAGAGTTGCGGCACGAATATGCTCGCCTCATCGGCTATGATAATTATGCCGATATGAAAGCAGCCAACCGCATGGTAGAGGATGGTGCCGCCGCCTTGGCCTTTGTAGATGGCGTGCTTCAGGAGTTGAAACCTGCTTTTGATGCCGAAAATGCTAAGTTGCTGGAGTATGTGTCGCAACTGAAAAACGAAAAAGTAACACAGCTTGAGCCTTGGGATGAGACCAAATACACCTCCATGATGGCAGGCCAGCATTTTGCGTTTAATACATCATCCATTCGCCCTTATTTGGAAAAGGATAAGGTGATAGAGGGGCTCTTCAACCTGTGCGGACATTTGTTTGGTGTTACATATCGCGCCGTGCCGACTCAGTGTGTGGAATCCGGGGCAGCATTGGCTGCCGGTAATGCTGAGGTGTGGCACCCGGATGTAAGATTGTACGCCGTTCATGATGCCGCCACGGGTGAGCTTTTGGGTTCATTTTACATGGATTTGCTGGCGCGCCAAGGCAAGCGCCCCGGTGCGTGGTGTATGCCGTTGCGCATAGGTAAAACGGGGGCAGAAGGCTCTATGTCTGAGCCGCATTTGGCTGCACTCATGGCTTCTTTCAATCCTCCTGCTCCCGGGCAGCCGGTGTTGTTCTCGCATCCGGAGTTACAAATCCTCTTCCATGAGTTCGGGCACATGATGCATTATATGTTGGGGCGCACTCGCTATAGGAGGCAGGGCTCGCCTACGATTGCTTGGGATTTTGCTGAAACGCCCAGCCAGTTGCTGGAAAATTTGGCATGGCAACCCGCTGTGCTTTCGCAATTCGCGTTCCATTATCAAACGGGTGAGCCTTATCCTGCGGATTTGTTGGGCAAGTTGGCCGCCAGCCGTAGCTTTATGCCGGCTACCTCGCACATGCGCTCGCTTACCGTTGCCAAATTGGATTTGGAACTACACATGAACTACGAGAAACACTTTGCCGGTAAAGAGTTGGATGCCGCTTCCTCTGAGCTTCTTGCACAGTGGACTGCTCCGTATACCGTTACTCCGCCCTCGGTTATGCGTAATTTGCTGCACTGCTTCCAAGGTGGCTATGCTGCCGGGTATTATTCCTACAAATGGTCGGAGTCCTTGTCGGCGGACGCGTTTAACCATATTCAGGAAAAGGGCATGCTTAACCCGGAGGTGTGGCAGCATTACCGCAAAACGATTTTAGAGCCGGGGGATAGTAAGCCTGCTGCGCAAATTTACCGCGATTTCCTTGGGCGAGAGCCCAATCCTGCGGCGCTTCTGCATGCTAAAAAACAGTAATAATCAAACGCTCATCTTCGTTTTATGATTAAAGCTCTCTTAATTGTGCTGTGTGTCGTGCTCTATGGTCTTTACTATTTTGTAAAAACAACGAGCGTGATGCGCAAAATGACAAAGGCCATCGATGCAGAAAATACAGCAGAGTTTGATGCCTTGCTGAAAAAGTACCGCAAAGAATTGCGAGACCCTGATGAGTCCTTGATTATAGAAGTGTATGAATACTTGTGCCATACGCGCAGCATAGCCTGTCTCCAAGTGTTGTTTCAGCATGAAACCGCTGCCGAGTGGCAAAAAATTATTATAGCTGCGGAGCCTCTTAATGGTCCTTTGGTGGAGGCCATGTATCTTGAGCAACCAGACGTGTTGCGCTTCTTATTAGAGCAGGGGATGGTGGCAGAGGTTGAGCCTTGCCCTCCGTGGCTGTGGGCTGTAAAACACGGTTGTGTTGACCACGCCCGTGTACTCGATGAGTTTGGCGCCAATACCATTACCCCCGCTCAACAGGCCGGACTTCCCACCTTGGAAGAACTCCTGATGGACGATAAAGAGTGGGAGAATAATGAGGATTCTCTGCGGGCTGTTGTCAGCTATCTTGTCGAGCGTGGTACGGAGGTTCCCGCTGCTTTATTGGAGCGTTTTCACATGAGCCACTCAGCAGAATCATGAAAAGGCTTCTTCCCCTATTTTGCCTGTTGCTGCTTTCCTGTGCAAAACAGGGGAGGCCTTATTCTACTTATGATTTAATGCCGGCAGAGGAACAAGCTTTGCTTTCTCAACTGCATGCACATAAAGCTTCCTTACGCTTGTTTTATGCCGAGCCCGGCGGAAGCGGAGGTGTGGAAGAAGCTCCTCTTACAGCTAAATCAGCTGCTACATTGCTTGCATCCCTCAAGTCCAACCATGCAGTAAGTCGTGTTTCCGCTTTTCCGGATATGCGTGAGGTATATTTGAGTGATTCAGATTCAGTGCCGAAGGAGATTCGCTCTTTGAGCACAGGCTCGCTGTTGCAACTCAGCTATTTTACTTGTTCGTTTTGCTCGTTTTATGTATACCTTTGGTTGCCCTCAGATGCTCCGCTGACGTGTTACGACATGATGTTGAAACGAGAGTCCATGCTCTCTCTAATTCGCACGTTCTTCCCCAAGCATTATCCGGCCATCAAGGACGCTTCCTCGCAGTGGGTGTGCGATATTTGTGCCGGTAGAAAATAAGGAAGCCTCGGCTTTAATCACCGGTTGGGGTAATGCCCTTACGGAGGGCGGTGGCAAAGGTATCCGGAAGCCCGGTGTTGGATATTTTTGCAGCCGCCGCCTCTACATCGTACTCAAGGCGACGCAGCGTGAGGGTTTGTGCCTCGGTATCCAGCAAAGCATAAGCGGCTCTCCAGTCGAAATCTCGGGGTTGTCCTACAGAGCCCGGGTTGACAAGATAACGGCAACCGGGCTCCAACTCGATGGTACAGGAGCCGTTTTGTTGGTACACTGCCGGTATGATGGCAACGCTGCCATTATCCGCCTGTTGCTTGAAGATGGCTGCACGGTGCGTGTGGCCGTAAAAACAAAGTTGCCCGGTAAAATGCTCAAAGGCGGTACGAGCAGAGGGTAAGGTGCTTATGCGTTTCCATTCTCCCGCTTTTTCGGGGGAGGCATGCACCAGAGTAATGCCGTTCCATTCTGCTTGTAAGGGAAGCGCACGGATGGTGGCTATATTCTCAGCTGTTAGCATTGCCGTTGTGCGATCCATCATGGTGGTGTACAGGGGAACGCCGAACAGCCCTCGCTGTAGAAGGGCTTGCTCGTGGTTGCCGCGTACATAGGCCTCAAAGAGTTCCGCCGCCTTGTTCATACAGGCGGCGGGGTCTCCGTTAAAACCGATGGTATCGCCCAAGCATAAGTAATGCTCGGTTGCGTGTGCACGGGCATCGGCCAACACAGCTTCAAGAGCTTCGGCGTTGGCGTGGATGTCTGAAAGTATCGCTACGCGCATTACTTTTGCAGCAGAGATTTAAGACGCTCCTTGAGAGCGGGGATGCCGTCACCCATGGCGGCAGAGATGGGCAGAATCTCAATCTTGGGGAAACGCTGGCGCAGGTAGGTCAGGTTCTCTTCTGCGGTGGGATCATCCATCTTGTTAGCCAAAATAATCCAATCGCGGGCAGCAAGCTCCTCGGAGTACAGCTTAATTTCCTTGCGCAGGGTTTGAATGGCCTCAATGGGGTCGTGCTCCAAGCCGGTCATGTCCACCACAAACAGCAGTACTTGGCAGCGCATAATGTGGCGAAGGAACTCGTGGCCCAGGCCGCGGTTCTCGGAGGCTCCCTCAATAATACCGGGAATGTCTGCTACTACGCAGCGGCTGAAGTCCTCAAACTCCACAACGCCAACAATGGGTTGCAGGGTGGTGAAGGGGTAACTTGCTACCTTGGGGGTGGCGCGGGAAATGGCGCCAAGCAGTGTGCTCTTGCCGGCATTCGGGTACCCTACAAGGCCGGCATCGGCAATGCGGCGAAGCTCAAAGAAGAAGACGCCGCTTTCTGCCTCGGTGCCGTATTCAAACTTGAGCGGGGCCTGGTCTGTGGCTGTGCGGAAGTGCCAGTTGCCGCGGCCTCCTTTGCCACCCTGGCAGAGCACAAAGCGCTCGCCGGGCTCGGTAAGGTCTGCAATTTGTTCAAGTTCAATACCGTCTCCCTCACGCTCCAGCCAAGTAGCTTCTTGCATGGTGGCAGCATTGCTGCGGTAAACGATGGTGCCGGGAGGCACTTTGCCGATGACCGTCTTGCCATCGCGTCCATGCTTACGGGCGTGCATGCCGGGCATGCCATCTGTGGCAAGCAGCTTCGGGTCATAGAAATAGTTGCGCAAATCATTCGTGCCGGTGCTGACCTCAAGAATGACGCTGCCGCCGTCGCCGCCGTCGCCGCCATCGGGGCCGCCACGGGGGACAAACTTTTCACGACGGAAACTGGCCAAACCGTTTCCTCCCTTGCCTGCTTTGGCAAAAATACGAATGTTGTCTACGAACATGGGCCAAACCTTATAGCAAAGTATTCTAATTGTCAAGCAATTTCCGGGTTAAACGCATGCGAAATCCCATAATGAGGGCAAATGATGGCCTGCTCATATAGCTGACCACGGGTGGCGGCTCGCTAAAAATTGCCGCTTTTGCAGCTATGGCAGGAAAAGACGCTTGAAAGCCGGGTGAAAATTTGCTAGACTAGGCAAAGCGTATGAGTAACGAGAGCACACCGATATACCTACAGGAGAACCCGAGCAAGATTCAACGAATGTTCGGTGATTACTACCTGGAGTATGCTTCGTATGTGATTTTGGAGCGTGCGGTGCCCCATATTATTGATGGCCTTAAGCCGGTGCAGCGCCGCATTTTGCATTCCATGGAGCGCATGGACGATGGCCGCTATAACAAGGTGGCTAACATTGTGGGTGATACCATGAAATACCACCCGCATGGCGATGCTTCCATCGGTAGTGCCTTGGTTACACTCGGCCAAAAAGGTTTGCTTATCGATACGCAGGGTAACTGGGGTAATATCCTGACGGGTGACTCTGCCGCAGCCGCCCGTTATATTGAGGCTCGTTTGTCTGCCTTTGCCAAAGAGGTGGTGTATAGCCCCAAGGTAACGGATTGGAAGCTGAGCTACGATGGTCGAAATAAGGAGCCCATTGCCTTGCCGGTAAAGTTTCCGTTGCTGTTGGCTCAGGGGGCTTTGGGTATTGCCGTGGGCATGAATTGCCTTATTTTGCCGCACAATTTTAACGAGTTGATAGAGGCTGCCATTCACTATCTGCGTGGTGAGGAGTTTGAGCTGTATCCGGATTTCCCCACCGGTGGCTTGCTGGATGTTTCCTGTTATAATGATGGCACAGGCAACAGCCGCTTGCGCTCTCGTGCCCGTTTGGATACGTCCAGCAAGAGGGTTATCCGTATCACGGAGGTGCCTTTTGGTACAACGACGGATTCTCTCATCGAGAGTATCGAAAAGGCCATGGAGAAGGGCAAGCTCAAGGTGGCTAAGATTGAGGATAACACGGCTGCTGAGGCTGATATCCTTATTCATTTGGCACCCGGGGCGGATGTGGAGAAAACCTGCCATGCTCTGTATGCCTTTACGGATTGCCAAAAGAGTATTTCTCCGCGTGCTGTGGTGATTATGGACCGCAAGCCGGTGTTTATGGGAGTGAGCGAAATCCTGAAACACAACGTGGACTTTACTCGCGAGACGCTGCGCCGTGAGCTGGAGGTGCGCTTGAATGAGTTGCAGGAAGGCTGGATGCTGGCCAGTTTGGAGAAAATCTTTATTGAAAACCGCATCTATAAGGTGCTGGAGGAGAGTGAAAGCTGGGAGCAATCGCTGCGCGAGATTGATGAGCGCTTGGCTCCCTTTGTGGTGGATTTCTGGCGCCCCGTGACCAAGGACGACATTATTCGCCTGACGGAAATTCGCATCAAAAAGATTGCCAAGTACGAGATTCACGAGGCTGAGAAACATATTGCCGGTTTGGAGGCGGAGATTGAGCAGACCCGTAAAAACCTGGCACAGCTCACCCGTTACACCATTCGCTGGTTTGAGAACCTGCGTAAGAAGTATGGTGATGCTTGGCCGCGCCGCACGGAGTTGACCACCTTCGATACCATGACTCGTGCCGAGGCCGCGGTGGAGAATGAGATGCTTTACATCGATGAAGAAGGATTTGCCGGTTACGGTGTGCGCAAGGGTGAACCGGTGGAAAAATGCTCTACCCTGAGTGATATTCTGACGGTGGATAACCAAGGTAACCTGATGGTGCGTCGCGTGCAGGAGAAGTTCTATGTGGGTAAGAAGCTCTTGGATATCCGTGTGCTGCGTCCCGGCGATGATTGGGTGTTCAACATGATTTACCGCGATGGTAAGGACGGCATCACCTACGCCAAGCGTTTCCACTTGGGCGGCTTTACGCGCGACCGCGAATACCCCCTTACTCAAGGCACAAAGGGCTCTCGCATTTTCTTCTTCTCTGTTCATCGCACCGAGGAGGAAAGCGGCGACATGTCCGTGAACGTCTACCTGAAGAATCAGCTGAAGCGCTTGCGCCGTCCTATCCCATACGACTTTGGTCACTTGCGTGTTAAAGGTCGCCAAGTGCTCGGCAACATTGTTACCAAGAACCAAGTGGAGCGTGTGGCTCGCATTATGCCCACCGCCCCGGATCCGGATGCCCCGCCCGCAGAAGAAACCGAGGTGGCCATTATGCCTACACCCCCGCCTGTAGACCCGGAGACTGCCGCCACGGAGGCTGCTCCCGCTGAGCTTACGCAACCGCAGGAGCCGGAACCCAACGTGCAGCAAATGGACTTGGGATTGCTTTAACCTTTTATTCTCGCCGCCTCCTCAATTGGGACGTGGCATTGGAACAAAAAAGCCCGCGAATTGGCGGGCTTTTTCTGTAACGCTCTGTTCTAGTTTTTAGTTGATAAATGGTAGTTTGTCGGCCCTCCGTACTACGCACCGTAGGTGCGTTCTTCACTACAGCGCCAGCTGTTCTTCACCATCTGCCGCAGGCAGATTCTTCACCATGCCCAACGGGCATTCTTCACCACGGCGTAAGCCGTTCCTCCTCCCAAATACCGCGAGCGC
>JAEIGA010001093.1_pt1 | contig 41236 bp, 30 predicted proteins | sample 9270691 | NCBI WGS metagenome assembly JAEIGA01 (sample SAMN17057246, study PRJNA624740) | gut metagenome | biome: biome; isolation source: fecal sample | host: Bos grunniens | place: China: Xizang | collected 2019 | reverse complement strand
GGAGGAGGGGTTAATGATTTTCAGAATGCTGTCATAAACCAAATGAATATGAACAGAGCTAACTTCGCAGATTCGTTTGAACTCGAAGTTGTTCCAGTCGATAATAAACAGAATAAGATACATCGAATTCTGTATTCAGTTATTATAGTGTTAGTAACAATTCTTCTGATCGTGGTAATTGTTAAATTGATCATATTCTTATCGTTGAAAAAGAAACAACGAGACCTAAAAGAAAAATATAACAAAAGTGAGAAGAGAATTGTTAAATTAGAGAAGAAGCTCGGTGTAGAGAGTTATCATAAATCTCAAGGCGAAGATATCAATACCAATATAGAAAATGTATTCAAACCAATGACGCCAGGTGAGAAGATTAAAAATATCGTTCCTGAAGTCGCTGAAATCGGATTGAATATCGCGGAAAAGTATAGTTTAATCGATTTGGCAAACAAGAACTTGATGAATCAAATTATCAGAAAGTCGACCGCGAATTAATCATGATTAAAAATAACTAACAAAACTTGTTAATTATAACAACACTTTAAAGTTTCAACAGTTATCAATTAACTTAGAATTGCGCAATTTAGAATTTCAATAATTCCTCGAATAATTCGAGATCTATTGGAGTACCGATTCCATTGAATTTGACAACATTAACGTAGAAATTGTTAATTGTGTTCAAATATTCGTCACTGTAACTGCTTTCACATTCTCTTCCTCTTTTAGCAATTCTATTTTTGGTTTGTTTAACATCTTTAACAACCAAGACAACGATTCTTTTCGAAACTCCTTCTGCCAAATCCGAATCGATGATGCTGATGATGTCATTAATTGTCTTGAACAAATCTCTCGATACCAAACCAACTGTTTGTGTTTCATCGAAGTCGTTGTAACTTGGCAAATCGTTTACATCAACGATGTTCTTGACCTTTGACCATAATTTTTCAAGTTGTTCAAATACCAATTCATTTGTATTACTATACGTGATGTTGGCAAAGCAGGCAATTGAATCTTCTGGTGGTCTCTCGATAATTGTTATACCGTTTCTTCTGTTTTCCGCGCATTGTAATTTGTATGTATCCAAGATGTAATTTTGGAACATGAAATTACTTATCTTGCCTGAAATGAAATCCGCCAATACTTGTTGGCCATTTGGATCATAGTTAATATACTCACGAATTGTGTTAATTGGAATTCCATGCATTTCGAAAAGTTCCTTGATTAACTGACATGCTGTTGATTTGCCTGCGCCTATTCCTCCTGTAATCACCAATTTGTAATCTTTGATTTTGTCTCGTCTTGTTTGTAACATGCTTCGGAACAAGTCCAAAGTAGTGGCTGGAATTGAGAATATTTCTTCGCTGAAATTCATTTTATATGTCTTTTAAAAGTATATTATTTCTTTATTTTTTATACAAGAAAAAATACTTTATAAATTATTAAGTTGTATAACATTATATGTATTAAAGATTCTAGACTCGTAGTTCAAATCGTATAGGATTTTTTTCGACTCTTTAATACCCTTGGTGAATAGATTAGATGCGATTGGAGGAGAGTAGACCAATAACATCTTCGTTTTACAATTTTGAATCGAAGCGATGAAATTGAATCTCGTAATGATGTCCCATTCGAAATATGTGTTGATAACGAAGTAAAATGAGAACGTCGATAAGTTCATTTCTTCAAACGTATCTGGTTCGACAATTACAATAGGAGTTTGATTAATTAACATAACTAGATCATCGTAATTCATGAATTCACTTCCATAAATTTCATCGAGATCATACGGTGCTCGTTCTTCTTCGTCGATTTCTTCGACTTCGAAATAATAGTCTGGAATTTGATCGCGATTGAATCGATGAATTCGATTACTTCCATGAATATTCAATTTATGAATTACAACTCCAGGAGCATTAAGACATCGAATGAATTCAATCCCAGCATAATCTAAGTCAGTAGTTACGACGAGTAATCGCTTATGTACATTGATTTTAAATTTATTGTTCTCGCTTATAGTTTTAGTATAATACGAGATTACTTCTTGTTCGTCTAATGGAACATAATTCTCATCGAATCGACCCCGATTGTCTTGAGTAGATCTATAATCGAAGTATTTAAGTTCCGGACAATCTTGTTTCGGAAGTAGAACAGTTCCGTATAATTCCGTTAATTTGTTGAAACTATCCGAATCAAGAATCGGTGTGAATATAATCATGTACGGAAGAGTCTCGATATTTTTATTCATCATCAATCGGAACGGAAGATTTAATAATTCAAAATTCACCGTTTCATGAAAATCGAAGATATAGAGATCGAAGTCTTGTCTGATCTTGTTTTCGAGATCGTCAAAATTTTGAATATAGCTCTTATAATGGGTATCTTCAAGACAGCCTTTGTAATCCGTGAATACCAGAGTGTCTATATCGATGCTATTCAAAATCTTGTTTCGTAGTCGTTGAAAGCCGGACAATACTATAACACCGAGCATTTCGAATTTCACCGATGAAAGAATCTTAAATATAACCGACGTTTCGAAATTTCGTTTCGGAGGAGTAATATTTCCGACAGATCCTTCTTTAATCGCTTTTGGCCTGAACACCATTTGTTTATTATGTTCGTATAGCCAGTATTTGGAGAAAAGTTCATTCTTATCGCATTTCTCCTTATCGCATTTCTCCTTATCGCATTCAGTCTTATCGCATTCAATCGAATTCCTCACGTATTCGATGTAGTTGTCCATTTTTAATTGATAAACAAATTCCAAAAATAAAAATATAAAATAAGCCAGTTCAAAATATTAATTCATTTATTTATTTTTTACCAGACTTTTTCTTCTTTGGTGATTTCTTTGGTGCTTTCTTTGGCTTCTTTACTTTTGAAAGAACGTCAAAGAATGAACCTGTATCTCCTCCGAATTCATCGACATCTTCTTCATCTCCTCCATACATCATTGGATTTCCATAAGTTGGTGGAGCGACTGCGGCTTGAGCGAAGTTTGAAATTGGAGCTGTTGCTGCTGCGAAGTTTTCTCTTCTGCTTTGTTCATTCATGAGTTTCTCTTGATGAACACGTTTAGCGTATGCTTCGTCGTCCATTAATTTCATTTCTTTCTTATGTTGTCTCCAGACTTTGAGGAGCTTCTTAAACACGACGATTAACAACAAAATGATAACGCATGTTTTAATAGCGGTCCACAATGATATTTCAGCCATTTGAGAAAATTAAAATTGTAAAAAAGAGTACTTACTATTAGATAGTATTGTGAAAAGACTCAAATAATTTTTATTTAAGTCTATCAAATGATCAGAATTTATACAGACGGTTCAGCTATTTGTAACAAGAAAGATTCTCCAACTGGATATGCTTTTTACATCCCAGAATGTAAAATTCTCGACGGAGGATTTATGATTGGTACAAACAATATAGGTGAATTAACAGCAATACAGCGCGGATTATCGTTTGTCTATCAAATGAGAAAACGCATAGGTGCTAAAAAAATTGAGGTAATTTCTGATTCCGAATATGCGATTCTTGTTTTAACCAAGCCAGCAAATTTAAAAGCTAATGTGAAGTTAATTCTAGCGATAAAAAAATTAATAGAGACACTCAACGATTGTGGTTTTGAAATCACTTTTAGACATGTAGGAGCTCATGGAAAGACAGTTGAAGGTCAATCGCAAGAAGACAGTATTAACAATTCATTAGTCGATAAACTCGCTAACAACTTCGCAAATTCAAAAGGAAATTACACAGCAGTGACAGACGAAAAAGGAAATTTCGCATACAACTTTCTGAATTTGAATTAAACCAATATGTCAATGAAATGAGTTATTTATATTTTTAAACTTCCTTTCTTGCTTCAACTGTAGACCACATCATAATTAAGAAGTCATTAAAATGTTTGCTGTTGAGAATAGATATCGGAATACCGAATAACATGTCGACGCCGTTTAAAGTGTAATACCAATTCAATTTCTCGAAATCATTTTTCGGTTTTTTGTCATCTTTTTTCACGGACTCGCTTGTTCTATTCAATAACTCGGCCCACTTTACTAAGGCACTGTAAATCAACTCGAAGTGATCATTGACGAAATACGATTCGAGAATTTTTGAATCGAATATGCATTCTTCTATCTTCTTACAATAGAATTTCTTAAATTCGGTTTTATCGAATAAACACTTCGGATTAACTCCGGCGATGTATTTGAGATAGTTATTTTTGAACGACAAAGTGTAATTAGGAGATAACAATGGAACTCTGTCAGGAGAAGTTAAATCGATATAATCGACATCGTACGCAACTTTCCGATCCGGTTTCCAGATCAATGTTTTAATTCTTTCAATCATATTGAAATTAGAACATCGTTGAAATATATTCAACAGAATTTCGACGTTGGCAGTTGGGTTAATTAATTTTAGAACTCCTTTGAAATAATCGAGCTCTCGTTGGCTTAAATCGAAAATAATATTATCATCCATTTGGTAATAAAAAAATGATTGGACTGGTTGTCCGTGCTTAAAATATCTATTTAATATCTGACTACATTGTATTTGGCATCCGGTAATTTGTATCTTAAATGTAAACCACTTGTCGTCATAATGTCTGATTCAGTTGCACCCTTGATTACTTCTCTAATGGCGTATTCATAATAACAACTCTTAGATTCTGACAAAAGGATCTTACAATTGATTAGATCTCCAGGAACTCCGTTCATAATCTTTGTTACAATGTCTGTATCAAGAATCTTTGACCAACCTCTTCCATTAGAAGGCTTTTCGAATTTACATAATTCATAATCCTTTGTAAAGCTTCCCATGACTCGTTCTGTACTTCCGAGCAATGGATAAAGTTCCACACCACTCATGATTCTATAAGAACATGGTAACAAATTGGATGTATCGAGATTTGTTCTTGAAGCGACTGTTGATTGGTTTCTTGTAATGATTGAAACTAAACAATCTCTTGTCTCTGTGATGGAATCGAAGTATCTATGTTTAGCTCCGTTATAATGCTTCTCGACATATTTGATTTCTTCTTCTGTCATGGCTTTATAACCACATTGTTTGTTGATAATATCTCCAAACTTTGGATATAAACCAATCAATGCGAGGAAGAAGTATTTGTCGTAATGATCTTGGTCAATGTAAATAACGATCTCCTCTCTGTCTTGTAAGTTCTTGATTTGAATATTTGAATTAAATTTTCTAAGCATCTTACAAGATTCATTCTCTTCTACTTCTGATAATTTATAAATTCTGTATTCCGATGCAAGCTTCGTAATTTTTGGTGCGTCGATATTGTATTTTGTCTTGAGAAGTTGAAGATTCTCTTGTGAGAATGATGGTTTGCCGGCGAACAACAATTCAACCTTTTTGAAATGTCTGACTTTAGCCAAATTGTTGATAATTGTCTCGGCCTGTTCTAAGTTTCTGAGGATTACTTTAGACGATTCGATTTGGGTCATTTGAAAATTGAATAAAAAAATCTTTTAAAAAGTCGGCACTCGTCAAATAATCTTGTTACAATAAATCTCTTATCGGACGTAGAAATATTCTTTGTCGTGTTTTTTAGACATGATTATTTTTAAATTTGGATTATTGGAGGCGAAATTTAAATTACACTGTGGTGTGGTATATTTAGGCATCGACATAAATTCGATAAATGGATAAACGGTTGTCAAACTATCCGTTAGGAAACTATGAGACTTAATTGTTTCGGGAATTGTTAAAGCCGATTCTATTCCGCTTTCGATTTGCGATGCGATTAACATGGTTGGCTTTATTGGATAGTATCCATTTGGAAGCACTTTAAAAGACTTTGTCGAAACGAGTATGTCACCATCAGATCCATGAAAGATTCCGAATTTGTTCAAATCAGAAAGATCCAATAACGTTCTATATTGGAGTCTACAGAAATACAATTCGACAATCGAAATGATGATTACTAGAATCAAAACAACAAGTAGAATTCGTTTCCACATTTAAGTTTAATTATTAAATCGGGAACGCTTTTCAAATTAGCCCGTTTTCAAATTAGCCCGTTTTCAAATTAGCCCGTTTTCAAATTAGCCCGTTTTCAAATTAGCCCATTTTCAAATTAGAATAGGTTTTTGTCGACGTAATCAAATGGAGAAATGAACGTATCCTCTTCTTTGTTTTTGATCACTTTATTACAGACTTCTTCGATTAAATCGAAGCAGAAATTCTTCTTTGATAACTCATCATCCAAATCGAAATCGCTCTTAATCGTATTGACATCGTATGAGAAGCAGTTGTTCACTGATAATTTGGTCTCGGCGAATTTATTGATTTCCAATTTCAATATAACAACTTTGAGGAACCAATTATTGCCAGTGAATGAATTTTGTTCACAATTGATACTATAGATTCTGTCTGAATTCGAACTAACAACGAGTTCTTTGGCCTTTCTATCTATTGGAATGATTCTTCCATCTTTCAAAATGATTTGATCGGAGTAATACATTCCTTTCATTTTCTTTCTGTTTCTGCCCTTTGTCGAATGATTCTTAACAAAGTTGACGTTATCGTCTTCATAATACTCATCGTTTATGTAATATATAAGATCCCAGAAGAAGTCTTCTTTTCCAAATTCCATGACACTTTGAGCGGGAGTTTTCATGAGCTTAGAAAGAATGATTTCACATCTGTTTTTAAATTTGGAACTATTAGGATTGGCTTGAATTTTGGTCCATAATTTTTTAAGATCCGAATAGTATCCATCCAATGTGTTCTTTTCGACTTTGACTTGTTCGAGTTCGGATTCTTTAAATGTTAATTTGGTTCTGTTTTTTGTATTGACGATTTGTGATGTTGTATATGGATAGCACAACAAATACTCGGCTACGTCTTTACCTAAATTCAGTCCTACATATTTACGATAACGGATGAAATTTGAATTCAATAATTCGTTTTGGATGTAGTTATTACGAATTTTTGAAAAATCGATGTAACTGACGACAAAGTTCTTATCACAAATACGTGAACAAAGATTACCAAATTCCCATGGATAGTCTTCACTAATCTTAATACGAGCGATAACGTTTTTCATCTCGTTTAAGAGATCTTCTCTAAATAACTTTAGTTCTTGAGGAGTATTTCCTCTTGCGTTACCTTCTGAACGATTGAAAATCGAATCGGTGACACTACTGTCCTTAATTTTTTTCATAGTCTCGTTGATGTGTTGATTCAATATACATCTAATACTATAGTAATTACAATCGACTGTTGGTTTTGATTCATTTTGTCCCTCGACAGTCAATGTATATATGTTAACATATCTTTTGTTTTCTGGAAGAGCATCATGTGAATGTGTTCTGACGATTCTTCCATATATTTGAGACAATCTTGAAATAGTGTTGATTCTATTCAAGATGATGAGATTGTTTGTGTTGAGGAAACTAACGCCAGTTTGAGCAACAGACGAAATGAACATAACGGAAATGCTGTCTCCGTATAAGTTATTGGGTTTATTGTAATGAGCTGTTATTCTATCTCTGTCGGTAATTGGAATACTTCCCGAAATCACAGCCAATACAATTGGTTTAAATGGATGATCATTGCCGTGTTCAAGATATGTTTTGAAACAGACTTTGCACTTTGAATTAGTTAATGGTGGTTTACCTAATTCACAACATCCATTTTGTTTTAAAATCTCGACGTATTGATTTAATCCGAAGCTAGTAATACGGTCATTATAAATAACGACCTTTTCATTTCTAGCAATTGCGTTCATCGTCAATTTAACCATTTCCAATGCGATACCAGAATAATTACATAATGTATCTGGTTCAAGAATCTTTCCTTTGAAAATACCATCCGTTATAGTTGCTCTGAGTTTAGCATCGGGTACTGCGTCTCGAGGATTAATTTCTCTTTGATTGTTTTCAGTAGTCTCGTCTATTTCAATATCATCAGCGACATTTGAAAACTCATGAAGTCGTTGTTCATAGACTTCATTTTGTAATCCCTGTAATGGAATTGAGTACAAATTCAAAGCCTTAACTCCTCCTACTTCTATTAACGTGTTGCCAATATATCGTTCTATTGGCAAAGACGAATCGGATGGTTTAATTACGAGCATCTTCATTTTTGAATCATCGACTTTGCTCTGAGGAAATTTTAATTTCATCTCGACATCGTTGTCTTTATAAAGTCTTTCGACGATCTGTTTTTCTACGGATTGATGTTCCTTCTGGTTGTAGTATAACACGTAATCTTTAATCATGTTAATTAATTCGGGTTCCTTTGATTTGTTTAATACAGACATTCCATTAGTTCCATCAATCAACACTTCTTGTGTAATGTATTTAGATGTGTCCAAGAATTTGTCTTCAGACAAGATAGAATTCAAATATGCCAATTCACAAGGCGATGTATTCATCATTGTTCCAGACAAGAACACGAATTTGATGTTATATTTCTGAGCGAATTTCATAATGATTCCGATAACGAATCCGTATGTATTAATTCCATATTGAGATGTATACATACGTTGAAATTCATCGATGACCAAAATGGAATCTCTCATCGATTCGAATACATCTTCTCTATATTCAAGCTTGCCTTTTTCGAATGCATCAATCAAAGTATCTGTCTTTTGGAGAAGATTATTCGTTTTTAATGTTGGAAAGCATCTGTTGAATAGAGCTTGGAAATTGATAAACTGAAGAATTTTTTCCAACTTTCTCATCAACTTATCTTGCTTTCGTTTGGCATCTTGTTGTGTGATTACGTTTGTTGATTTCAATCCTTTATTTATCTCATCGATAAGTTTCTTATCAACGATGCCGAATTCCGGTTTTAGAATTTCTTTCTTTAAACCGTCAATGGTGGCGTAATTACCTATAACGTATATCTTTTTAGTGAAATCTGGTTCTTGTATGAAATTATATTTTACAAGAGATTTCTGTTTCTTGATATCCGAGTAGAAATGGGCGATTAAGAATACTGCCGCGGCAGATTTACCAGAACCCATGGAATACGAAAGGATTAATTTTCGCAAATCTGGGTTCGATAAGAAATAGTACTTCGGAATTATCTGATGGTAATTAAGTTTGAAGAAATTTGTAATATCTGTTGATCGACTAATGCAATCATAAACATTTGTTTTTGGATCGATGAAAATGTCAATATTCATTTAGTATATTAATAAATTTTTAATAGATCGTGAAGTTTATTTTTTTTAAAAAGAATTCAAAATGGCAGAATATAAACCAAGATTCGATTACGAAGAAGGAATATGTTCACTTCAATTAATGCTCAATCACAGAGATGATGAAAGAAACGGACCAACTTCAAATTATAAAATAGTTTCAGAAGGAGGTCCTCAGAAAAACATCGATGGTGTAAAATGTCCAACATGTAATAGTGATAATATCTATGTAGAAACCAAACAACTCAGAAGTGGTGATGAAGGTGCAACCAATATCTATGAATGTTTGGTATGTCATACAAGATGGCAACGTAACAATTAAATCTTACGATTGCTCAGTGTTTATATTTTTAATTTTTCGATGTAAAATGTCAAAAATAAAAACGGAACCAATAATTTGGTATGTCGAAATGAAATCTTTTTGGGACAATAAGAAGTCCAGATGGAGACAGACATCGGCCAATAAATATCTATCATTAATATCTAGTCCAAATTACAATAGTTCATATGCCGAAGTACTTGTCGATGATTTCGTTATCCCATATTTCGATATCGATCATCTAGATCCATCGTTTAAATTGAACGATGTTATTGAGAAGATTAAAATATCATTCCTCAGTTATTTCAACTGCAACACCAAGAAATTGATTGTTACTATAACTAAAAATAAATCCAAACCATCGTATCACATATATTTCAAAGGACAAAACATCAAATACTTCGTACGAAAGAGGGAGTTGAAGAAATTTGTACGTGATTTTAATAAACATTTCGAATATAACAATTCGAAGAGAGGAGATGAAAATGAATTATTGGATCCTTTGGTTTATGGAAGTTCTCAAATATTTAGAAGTATAAATCAACCAAAGCCAAGTACTCATAAAGCACTTGGAGATATCAATACATCTCATGAAGTCATTCAAGGCGAACCTGAAGACACTATTATTCAGAACTTCAGTATCTATAAGGATATTTTAATTGAACCAATTATAACTTTCGAATAAGAAACGGTTCTTACGGCGACAAAAATATAAACGACACGATATCGAACGATGTGTTTACTCATAATCAATTTCTCCGTCGTTGTCGTTCAATGAACTACAAGTATGAACATTGAAATTTATAGATGTCGATAACAAGATGAATGGCAAGTCTTTATTTTTGTTGTACTGATAAAGATGATAGATCAATTTAAACAGATCCAACATAGGCAACTGCAAAAGATTTTCGTGATTGAAATACTGGGCCAAAGCATTTGCTAACGTCAATTTGAGTGAGAGAGATTTCTTAACTATTTCGTTCCATTTAAGTACGTTGACATTAAGAATTTCGCACATACGCGTTTGAATGATTTCATTAGATATTTTACCAATGATTGCCTTAGCGTCTTCTCGAACGGTTCCTATGTCTTTGAATTCTAGTTTACTAGTATTCTTTGTTGGAAGTTCCATTTCGTAGACCGTATAGTACTTCACGTATAAATCATAGACGTTACTGCCATCTTTCTTGTATCCACAATGAATACATTCGTCCTTTTTGAAGTCATGGACTAATTTAGCGGGACAGTTCGATGTTATGTAGTTAATGAATTGTTTAGAGACTGTTAACAAAGAAGGAGTAAATTTTGTCAAACAGTTTTTGGTTTCAACTGGTTTTGGACATTTCACTTCTTGAGTTTTAATTTCCTTAAACTCGACGTTTTGCAACATCGTGTAAATACTTTCGACGTCGTTACGTTGAGATAAAATCTTTCCAAGTGGTGTAGCAACTTCATCGAGTTCTGTATTAGATGAAGTGATCAATTTTGACTTTACGGTAGATACGATAGTATCATAAATTGTATATCCAAAATCAAATAATGGTTTGTTAATCAATTCCTTGACTTTTTCCAAGGTCCAATTAACTTTACCGCAGTGATATTGTATCGATTTAATTAAATCATCGTTAATTGTTCCGATGAATTTTTCTTCAGAACCTATTGTTACGATTTTATACACAAGAGCTGCGCAAATTGCATTTGCTCTATCCTCGAATCTCGGTTCATTTTTTTGAATACGACCGATTACAAAAGTACCAAGATGTTGACCAATTGAGTTGATTAAATCGGTGTCGGATATATCCCCATTGAAAACTTCGATTAAGTCGAATGCAAATTTTCGAATTTGTCCTGGCAAACCAGTTATATCGACGAAGTCCGATTCTGTTAATTCTTCCCCGCAATATTTACAATGTCCTCTTGATACACATTCCTTAAGGACATTTTCAAGAGAATGCTTTGTTTTCAACATGTAATCGTGTCTACATATAATATCCCAAAGCTTTCCTTTCTTGTCTCTCCATGCATAATAACCAGTTACCTCATTGTAAACAAGTTCGTCTTTGATTTCGTCAAACGTTTTATTAATCGTTCGACATAAGTGATTGACATAAGTTGGATAATGAGGAATGTGGTATTGTTTGAAATTTATGTTCTCGAATTTACCCACCTCTCCTTTCAATTTACCCTCGTACAAGTCAACATACATGTGGTTCTTGAAATAAGCAATTGGTTGGATAAATTGCTCATATAAGTGAGCAGGGAATAATTTTCTATGAATAGGTTGTTTGATGTAATTCAAATACAATCTTCTGTTTTCAATGTCGGACGAAGAAATTATGTCTTCTTTTGGTTCGCTATAAAGCAATTTACCACTGAGAACATCGTATTTTAACAATTCGGACTTTAAATCTTTGTATTCATCTGAACCTTTTTCATACACGTAGTATCTGTTTGGAACAGAAACTATTTCGTGTTCGAAAAGTCCGACCTTGAGCGAATCTTCCTTTGAATTATCCAATTCTGTTCTGACCAAACGTTTAAGACCGGATTCACTATATGCATCAATGGCCAGTTCAACGTTTTGTGGTAATTCGTGATGATATCGTGATCGTCTTTCTACCTGTTCGTTCAGGTCTTTAATCATCTTATCATCTTCTGAAAGGGATTCTTTGTCTTTGCCTTTTCCCTTTTCTGATTTATCCTTTTCGCTTTTCTTTTCGGATTTAGCCTTTTCAGGTTCCTTTTCAGGTTCCTTTTCGGATTTAGCCTTTTCAGTCTGAGTTTTTTGTTCATCTGAATTCTCAGATTGTTTTTCGGCTTTTGGTTTTTCGGCTTTTGTGGTCTCAGACTTAGCCGATTCTTTTATATCCATGGATTCAGGCTCTGCCTTAATAGTATTCTTGGACGATGATGCTGCTGCGCCGCCACTGAAATACTTTTCTTCCCAACTTTTTTCACTGGCTTCGATGAAATTGAAAACTTCCGTTTCGAAAACCTCCATTCTATTTTTTAATATTTTTAAAATATGGATAACGTAGATTTGAATAAATTAAATGTTTTGACCGACAAAACATACGTGACTGAAACGGATTCATGGAGAGATTACGATGGAAACTTCTATGAATCTCCCTTTAATAACCAAGCTGCCTACGGACAACGATATCATAGCAAGAATTTCGATAAATCTGAATATCCAAATGAAGGTCATACCTGGTATGAAAAAAGAGCTACAACCAACCCAGATATGTCTCAAATGAGAGATGAATATGGAGAAAATGAAACTCCATATCATCAAGATTTCCCAAGATATTCAGACGGAAGTAAAGAAAACTTCTTCACAAAGGCTATGGGTTCAAGACAAGAACACGACTACAACACTTACACAACTGCATTACCAGCTACATCAACATCTGTTCCAGATTTAGTTGAAACATTTAAAATCGGAGACACAGAAGTTAGTATTATTTCAATTGTCTTGGTTATTGTCTGCATTGTGTTAATTATTGGCGCTGCATATTACATCATTAGAAAAAAGAAAACAGGAAAAGCAGTTGTTGAACAAACAGTCGATACAGTAACAACAGACCAAATGGTAATGGCTTCAACAGTCCCAGTTGATTACCCAATGCCAGCTGCACCTGTTCAATATATGAGAACAGAAGGAGGTGATTACGACGAAGTCAATAATTATTCTCCAATGAGTGAATTCATTCTCGGAGAAGATTGGTAAACTCAATTATCCAATTGATTATCCAATTGATTATCCAATTGATTATATTTTTGAACTTAACCAAAAATATATTACTTATTTTTGTCATCGTCTATAATCATCGTCACAACGTATTCGAAAAGTAACAAATCGGTTAAGTCGTCATCAACAGCTTCATCGACAATAGTTAAAGCTAGACCTGGTAATTCCAATTCGTTGGATATAATTTCTTCAATTGCTGTACAACAACACTCAATACATAAAACGCCAAGTATGTGTTCAGAGCACAGTGATTTTAGATGTTTCTTAAACAGTTTGATGAGTCCGATGATTAGAAGACCAATAATAAAAACGAGCTAAGCAACAATGAAGTAATCCAAGCGTTGTTTCTGTTATGTGGTCTGTTTGGTTTTGGTTCTTCCTCTTCTTCAGATTCTTCGTAACATGAATCGAGCTTATTGAATTTGTCCATGATTTTGTTAAATTGGTCCTCCAATGTGTTATCGTCGGATTTTATTTTGGATTCGAACATGTTTACACATTCCTTGATGTATTTACAACTATTTGTTAACAATGTATAATATTTACTTTCATTGAACTTGGATATATTTCGACAAACCAAATCTTCGTCGACGTGTTTGAGAATTTCGGATTCGTTATGTCCTTGTTCAATAAAGTATTTAAAGTATGTGTTGTTTCTATTTAAGAATTCCAAACCGTACTTCGATTGTTCGAATTGCAAACGCTCTCTGAATAAATCGAGTACGAAGTATTTGATCGATTGTTTGATCTTATCAGCAACTCCTGAAGAAAATTCATCGAAGAAGATTAATGAAGGATAATAAACTTCTTTGAAATCATCAATGATGCCCTCATATGTTTTCATAAGTTGTGATAACCATTCTGGAACATCTGGTTCCTTTGATTCTTCTTTTGATTCTTCTTTTGATTCTTCTGCTGATTCCGAAGTCTCAAATGATCCCTGTTCTTTTGATTCTTCTACTGATTCTTCTACTGATTCTGAGGATTCTGGTTTTTCTAATGTTTCAGAAGCATCGGTGTTCTCGGAAGATTCTGGTTTCTCCAATGTTTCAGAAGCCTCTGGAAAATCTACATCCTCGGAAATCTCCCCGTTTTTCCATTTGTCCAAGAATTCTTGGAATGATCTATAAACGGATTGATACTTATCAATGAATATCTTAATAAGTCGTTTTAAAGTGTTGAAAGAAATGAATTCTCGAGATGTTCTCTCGTCGGAGTCTCGAGATGTTCTCTCGTCAGAGTCTCGAGCTTGTTTAAGCGTTGGGATATCTGATACGATGTTATCAAATTGATAAACGGCTTCTTCGAATTCTCCGTCGATAACAATGTTATTCGATTTCATTTCTTTTACAATGTATTGCAAATCGTTGTTTATTTCTTGGAGTGATTTTGAATACACTGACCCAAGACACATGAATAAACAAATGAAACTTAAGAACATTTATTAAAAAAATTATGGATAAATTCGGAATTAACAACTCAATAGCTTCGTTGAAGTTTATTTAAGATTAATAACTCGACAGCTTCATCTGTTAAGTTAACACTTTTCTTGTACTTATTGTATTCATCTTGATCGATGTCGAGTTCTTCGATCATCCACTTATCGAATCCGTTCATGAAGTTATCGAATTCAATTTTGTGTAATTTCAAGTACCCTGAATCGAAGTTCTTGGTCATCGTTACGTTAATCAAAGACATAATGTTATCAGTGCCGTTCTCAACAAACTTATTGAGATGTTCAGAGAATTGAATTTGAATTAAATTCAACGACTTCTTTGATACCATATTGGTTATCAATCTAATGATATCTCGAATTAATTCGAAGAGAACTTTAATTACGTACTTATTCTCTTCTTTGATTTTTTGAGATTCGAGATAATCGTGTTTCACTTTAGCACTTAGATTAGTCAATGAAGAATTGTATGTATTGAGAAAGTCAATGAAGTCCATGATTTCAGTTGCGTTTGTCGAGTTCTCGTATTTTGGAATAATTTGATCGACGATTATGGAATTGAGCATTTCGAATTCTTTTAATACATCAAATGTATTTCCATAGCATTCCGATGCAACATCTACGAACTCAATGGACTTTCGTTGATATCTTTCTGTATTAAAAGCATTTGTTATTGTGAATAATAACAGTAAGAAATACATTTCAAAAAAATAAAATTTATGAACTGATGCTCATGAATACAAAACAAATCACAGAAGATGTTTAAATATCGTATTTTTCTGCATCTTCTTCCGTTGCGAGACAACTGTATTGTTGTCTGAATTGAAGTGCTTGTTTAACGATATGGTTCTTTTCGAGGAAGATTGCAATATCATTCTTCTTTTCGAGTTCTTCCTTGTGTGTTTCAAGGGTGTTATTGATAATATACTTCTTAATTGAAGCGACACTCAATCCTTCCTTAGCACAGAGAGAAGCGAATTCTTCTGTTTCGACAAAGAGTCCAACCCACTTAGCATCTCCGTCTTTTACTTCAGCAACGAATGTATCAACAAGAGGATGTCCTGAAATTGAAACAATTGGAGCATTTCCTGTTGTTGTTACGAATTTTGGTTCGTTAATCATATAACATTCGGTTGACATATATTTTGTCCAATCGAATGATTTACCGAGTTTTTCAGCAAGAGCACAAATGTCTGATGTTTGACATGTACCAACATAATAACAACCGAATGGTACAGATGGGAAACTGTCGAGAGCTCTTGCTGAAAGACATTTAGCCATTTCACCATTGGATTTCATTTTGCCTTCGACGCTATAGGCATTGATACCAGTGTTCATCCAAGACACGATTGATGAGAGGAAAGCTGAATAATGATTGACTCTTGAAGGAACAATTGTCACATCATTATCGCAGATCTTCTCGACTCTGATATCATGAATTCTTGGAAGTTTTGCTTCTCTGAGGATTTTCAAACAGGTATCAACTTCCATGCTTGGTAATTTGAGTTTATCGGCAACTTCTTGAATGTATTCTGGTAACCAGAGAAGAGTTGCGATAACACCTGTATAGAAATTTTGTGTCAATGATTCACCTCCGAGTGTGATGAAGACATTAGCTGGTTCGACTTGTTTCTTAGCAGTCTTTCTTTCGTTTTCGGACTTAACGAGAAGTTTAGCGTCTTCAAGGGCTTCGATCATCATTCCTGGATGAATTGAAGCATACATATTGTTGATGTAATCATTTGGAATTGATTTATCAATGTTGCCCAATAAGGAGTTCAAGAGATCTCTGAGTGTTGGTTGCGTTGACATTTTCTTCATGAATAAAATAATCCGAGACAAAAAATATGAACACTTTACATGTCGATTAATACCGAGATGTTTATTCTAAATAACTTTCATCGCCGTCATTTCCCAAGTTCAAGAGTTCAATGACGTCGTCATCTTCATCGTTGTAATCATAACCAACGATTACGACATCTCTTAAATCTGGATATGCTCCGGCATCAATCGTTTGAATTGCATATTGTTCAACGACTCCGTTTGCTTTCATTGTTTCCAAGGACAATTGTTTGGACAACTTCTCCAATTCTCTGACTTTTTCGATTTCGACTTCCTTCTTGGATCCGTGCTTAGATTCTTTCAATACAGCATCTGTTTTCAAGACGAATAATCGATCTTCGTACTTGTTCTGAATCGTCATCTTGATTTCTTTCATAGCGTTTTCAGTATCTCCTCTGTTATCTAAGATAAATCCTTTGCCGAGATTTCTTGTATCTCGTGTTGAAGAATTTCTGATCTTGATGTTTCTGACCAAGTCGTGAACTGAAATGAATCCCTTGTCTGTTTCTACCAACACGGAATCTAACCATTTTGTCAAACCGCTTGTTCTTCCAAAAGCACTTTCGGTTGTTCTTCTAATGGAATTTGGAAGCTTGATGTTTGAAATCTGTTTGATTCCCTTTACTCTTTGCCCGTTCACTTCGACTGTGGTATTCAACATCTTAACACATCTTCTAACGAATTCTTCAAGAAGAGCTTGCCAGTATCTAGCATCTGTTGTAATTTTGCCAATGATTTCTGGATCTGCCTTGAATGTATATCGTTTGTTCTTGTATTGTTGAGTAGCATCGGTAAGGAATTTAGATTGATGAGCGTAGATAACAACTCTTCGTCTAACGGCGTTATCGATGATATCAAATTGAGGAATCTGATTTGTTTCAATTACGGCCAAGAGATTACAGACGAATGGTTTTGCTTGTTGTCTAATTCCTCTAGCGATTGTTACAGAACCTGACAAGAAATCTTTGAAGATTTCCGTATGGATCTTTCGTTGTGGTGGTTCTTGAGCAACAGCAAATGTCTTCTTATCGAAGTTGATAATACCTCCTTCATTGTGGTTACTGCCTTTTTCTGAGACAGACAATGTGCTGCTTTTAAATGTCGTAGCACAGCCAAATGGATTGTATAATTGAATTTGATGTTCCTTAACTCCATCTTCCGTTACAATGATGTTGGTTCCATCTTGATGTCCCAAGAAGTTTTCAACGATTCTGTTCATTGTGGATTTACCATCTGAACCAGTACCATAAAGGAATAATAACTGATCCTTGAGAATCATTGGACAAGCAACGGTTGAATACATATTGAGAATATATTCTCTTTCTTCTTCATCAGGATAGATCTGAGAGAAGATTTCCATCAAGTGTTTATACACCGGATTTCCGAAATCATAAGTCTCGATTGGAATATATTCAGCGAGAGTATATGCATTCAAAATGATATTTCGATTATCCTTTCTGAAATCAGCTCTCCATGTTTGAGTTGCGTGATCAAATGCGTAATGAATCAATCCGTTTCTTGTTGGCATGTATTCACTTTTCTGTGGGATATCGACGAATGGAGGAGCTGCTGCAATATATTGATCTGTATTGCTGTCGTAACCAACAATATATTTATATGTCTGTTCGACAACCTTTGCTCCATCACTCTTGAATTTTTCCAAGATGTTGATACCGTTTCTTGTGTCTGTTTTCAAGACTTTGTAATTAACAAACATCAAATTGACTATACCACCAAGACCTCCGCAATCTGAAGTAACTGTGAGATGTTCAATTGGTGCAACAGTGTGATTGTGGATCGTTGTGATCCAATTCTTCAATACATCGTTGTTATCCATGATCCATTGATTATATGGCATCTTTCTGAGAATAATTGTCTGTCGAATGTTGTAGACGTAAACTTCTTTGTCTTCTGCCTTCAATGAACCGTTCTTCTTGGCAATGTATACATAATTCTTGATATACTTACCAATGATCTTGTAAATGATCGATTCATAGAAGTTGACTGATGTATCTCCGACGAGAACAAATGCGAACATCTTGTTCAAATTGCTCAATTGATAATTATACTCTTTGAAGTATGAATAATTCTTATCCATATCAATGAATGTGAAGTTATCTCGACTCTTTGTGTATGGATGGAATGGTTCAATTTCACATGTTATCTTATCGAAGATTTCGTCCTTGACGAATTTAAACCAATTGTTCAATCCCAATTTAAACTTACCGAGAAGCATTCCATAATCTCGTTTCATGTTGAGAAATTCTTCGTGATCTTTCTTTTTCATTGAAGATCTTTCCTTCTCAGACATTCCTGCGAAAGCGTGGAAATTGTAAATCTCCTCTGGTGTATATTGAGCACTGAAGTAATCATCGCCTCCTTGGACGAAGTCAATATCGATATCTGCGAATTCGCTCATTGGACCGAGTCTTTTCAAATTTGTTGGAGAAATGTAATCAATTGAGTGAACAATGGCATCCAATACACCAGTATCATCTGTTTTACCACCTCTGATGTACAAAGGCATTAACAAACACATCATGATTTCTGGAACTTTCTTAACTAAATCGTAATCATAACAACCACATCTTCTTCTAGTTGAAACGTTTTGATTTAAACCTTCCTTATACTCGATTCGATTAGCGAGTGAGTATAACAAGAACCAGAATGACAAGATTTTGATGATGTATCTATTCATAGCTCCGAATGTAGCACCCTTCTTGAATGCTTCAATGATTGGCATTTTTTCATCCATACTACTAACTCCGTCAATGAAATCGTATAAGAACATTTCCGCGTCTACTAAGTCGGATGAAACGACATTACATTGATGAATTCGAGCGAGTCGTTTCTTGATGACATCTCTTCTTTTCATAGTGATTACATTTGGTGGTATATCGTCCAATTTTGTCCATGGACCACCATGATTATCGATTAACCATTGACCGATGTTTCTCATCATGTTGATCGAGAATTCATCATCGCTCATTGTAATGCGTTTAGCCGATTGACTGTTTGGTTTACTGCAAAGATTGTAAAGGTCTTTTGAAATTGGCTCGATCAAAACACCGTCACAATTACTAACGCCGTGACCAGAATACAACTTGTATTGTCTTGAGTTTTCATCTTTCTGGCAGAAAGGCAAGATATGGGATGAAGTTGAAAGGAATCTTTCTTCATCGAAAGTATCGAGTAATTGACATGATTGATCGGAATCTTTGTGAGCATACACTTCAGATTTATAAGTTGCCCACCAATCTGCGACGTTGACATCTGTTAACATCTTATCTTTAAACGATTCAACGGCTTGTTGTCTTTCTGAATATGTCATTGCATTCTTCAAGAAGACATTGATATGGAAACCACATTTTCTAAAACCACCATCATTTGTCAATACGTTTGGAATAAACGTCAAAATGCACTTTGGATCAAAGTGTTTCAATATGATGGATTCTACGAATTTCGCATATGCTGCGTTTGGTGATTCGAAGTTGTCTGAAGTACTGTAATAATCGAAATCAATGTACAAATAATTATACACATCTCCCATAAGGAATGTTCCTGATGGATATGTCAATTGACCTTGTGAATAATTTTGCTTAATGATATCAATTAACAATTTGTTTGCCACATTAATAGGCAAATGTTTCTTCTTTGATCCGACTACTGTTTCTCCCTTCTTTGCAAACAATGAAATATATTCATGTTTGTTGTCCAATCCCTTGAACGTTTCATCATCAATTCCTCCGTTTTGACTGATGAAGTCGATAATCTTTGTGTTCAATGAATTGTTAAACATAGTTGTCATTTTATATTCTATATAAAAAAATCTATTGGTCCATATCTATCTAAAAGGTATGAAAAAAAGAGCATTTTCCATTTTAACAATTATCGTTTGTTTGGTGATAGTGCTTAGTTCATTTATCACGACATACATCAGGATATTGATTGGTGAGCGTTCTCCCTCGAAAAATATAAACGATGTGTTCAGTCAAACTTACGAAACACCCATTAATTTATCCAACGAAACTTTGTCTTCTTATAATGACATGATATAAATTAATTAATTAATTAATTAATTCGATCAAATTATACGAGAGGTGCTATGATTACGTTATCTGAAAGTTGAGGTCTTCTAAGAAACAATTCTTCTTGATCTGCTTTCTTTTTTCCAGCTCTCTTGGATCGAGTCGAACTTGAGTCGTTGTAAGTTAGCAATTCGGATGAACTGACTGTATTCATATATCCGTTTATCGGACTCTCTTCATAATTGTTCTTGATGTTGTTTGTTTGGTCTATTTGATCGAATAATCCCGATAAATATTCACATTCGTCGTCAGTCATTTGATCTTCCAATTGATCTACGTCTTGTGATTGATATTTCGATTCACATGATAATTTAAGCATCTCTACCGTGTTCATTATTGAAGCCATTGCCATTTCAAATGAACTCTTCGAAACGGTAGTCTGTTCGAGTTGCTCAATTCTGCATCGAAGTATTTTATTCTCTTCTGATAATCTGTAATTATCACTTCTCGAAACCGCCAATTCAACTCGTAACTTTTCTACCTTGGCCTTCAAAATTTGAATATCGTTGTTTAAATCCATTAAAGTATAAAAACTTGTTCCGTATGTTCCTTTCCTATTAATACAAAAACTAAATTACAATTTAATAAATTTAGTCAAGATAGAAGGAACCACCAGATCTCCATCGTTTATTTTTTTCTGGTAGAAGTTGTATGTCATCCTATGGATTAGTACGTGAATTAAAATAGAAACGATTATCATACAGATTGCTCCTGAATAAAACACACATTCAACTACATTCATTTATAAAAATATATAACAAAACCATGTGGTCATGGCAAAAATAAATTACTTACTTTATTAAAACCCGATTTAATCGAAATCAGATTTTGGTAATGATCTAACTCTATCTTCCAAAAGTGGTTCAGTTTTACCATTATCCGATGCATAAATCTTCTTCAATTTCTGAACTTGTGTTTCGATTTGAAGTGATTGGAATGGTGTATCGATTAAATAAGCGACCGTAATCATTTCGTTTTGGAAATATTCTTGTTGTGGTCTGATCATGAAATCTGAACAGTTTTCCGTGATTATATCATAATACTTCTTGTAATGACTGTAATCTGAACAAGGAATACTTGTCAAAATCTCTGCATCACATTCCTTGAATTCAAGAGTAGATGCCCAGACAATACCGTAAAGATTTTGTTTATACTTGACAACGAAGAATCTAAGAGATGTTTCTTTAGCCTTCTCAATTCGTTGTTTATACTTCAATGGTATTTCGTTGTTCTTGTTAAGGAACAATTCTGGTTTGAATCTTGGTACATAAGGAATTTTGTTTGTTTGACCGTAGTATAAAGATGTCCAACCAGCGAATCTTTGAAGTTCTTCGTATAAATTCATAATCTCATCTAACAAGATCTCTTGCTTGATATTGCTTTCGAATTCATGATTGTCGCCGTTTACTGTTTTCAAATCATGTAAGGTTGGTTCATTAGAAGCTTGCTTAATTACAATCTGGGTTGGTTGTTCAAGAACCTTTTCAGGAACCTTTTCAGGAACCTTTTCAGGAATCTTTTCAGGAATCTTTTCAGGAATCTTTTCAGGAACTTTCTCTTGAACTTTCTCTTGAGTTGTTTGTTCTTGAACTTTCTCAGGAACTTTCTCTTGAGTTGTTTGTTCTTGAACTTTCTCAGGAACTTTCTCTTGAGTTGTTTGTTCTTGAACTTTCTCAGGAACTTTCTCTTGAGTTGTTTGTTCTTGAGTTGGTTGTGCTTTATCTAATTCCTTTGCATTAACCTTTTCCATAATCTTCTTTTCAATCTTTCCAGCATCAGCGTAATCAGAAATATTTTCATTAACCGGTTGTTCGTTTGGTTTTTCGGTTTTCTTTAATGGTAATTCTAAGTTTTCTTGTGCTTGATGAGTGTTAATCGATTGTTCTGCGACTACTGGAATCATAACAGTTTGTTTCTTACATTTTCTTTTGAGTTGTTTTCCATCCTTAAACTTTCTAACTTCATATGTTACTCCGTCGATAATTTCGAATGAAGTGACGTATGTTGCTTTCTTTGTTTGAGTTGACATGGTTGACATATTTAAATATACAATTAAAAAATTCTTTTCGGGATTTTAAATGTTCAATCCATCCATTCAAAATCCACAACGATTATACAATTTATCGCTTCCGCAATATAAACAATATACGACAAGAGTTTCTAATCCTTATACTGGAAATGAAATGATTTCGGGAGCCGATAAAGTTCCAAAACTGACCTCGTATAGTCAAACGGATTACTGTAGTATTAGATACGATTCAGAAGAAGCTCAGAAATACAATGCTAATTACAAAAAATGCATGACCAATTTCGTTAATAATACTACTAATCCGTTTGAAAATGAACGAGAAACTCCTGAACAAAAACAAATGCGAATAATTCAACAACGCGATAAAGTTGTCGATCCATTTGATATCACGAAGTATTCAGATGTTGATCCGAAGTTCATTATTAAACGCAAAGCAGAAAACCAAATTAGACCTGCTTTCGAAACTAAAGTTAATACCGGTTCGAATTCGAGATACTTAAACGAGATAACAGAATCAACAATCGATAAATCAAAGCAACCATATACGGAGACTAGAAAGATTCCTTTCAAACTCGACGTCGAACAAAAAACAAACGAAGGCTTTAATCAATCGTCTTTATCCGACACCGATGTTTTGTATGAGTCATTATTGAGAAGTTATTCGATCGCGGTTTGTGATTATTTAAACAAAAATCCAAAGTATTCCAAATGGAAGGACAATTGGAAAATTCTTGAGAAGAACATCAAGAAAACGGATCTAAAAATGTCGAGATTAAGCGATCGCGATAAAGACGTAGCTTATACACAGAATAAAGGAGATATTATTAAATTCAGATGGAGAGATAAATTGACTTACTTGCCTCGATCTGTATTTTGTTACGTCTTATTACATGAATTAACACATCAAGTGTTCCCTTCATCCTTCATTGGACATAATTCTCCTTTCCCCGAAATGTTATGTATTTTGTGTGTCGCTGGATACGAATTGAGATTATTCGACTTGAAAAACATTCCAATCGACATGGTCAAATCAAATGGTCAGGCTATAACGAGTCGAAAATCACTCGCCGATGAAATTTTAGTCGGAATTAATATATTGTTGGAACAAAATCCTGATAGTGTTAGTTATTACAGTCAATTGAAAGACTGTGTTTTATCCGATCTGTATAATTAATTGTGTCAAAAATATAAATACACTCTCGCATAAGTTGAATTAGATAAACTCCTTTTCGATGATGATCTCGATCGGTAAACATTCGAGATCTGTATTTTTGATCAACAATTCACAAACGGCATCTAACATACTCTTTCTTGAATTGAAATCGATATATGGGTTGTTGGTAATGAATTCTATAAATGTATCCTTTACCAATCTACATTTATACATATCCAACACACCAGAAGATTGTTGAACAATGACAAACTCGTTCGATCCTTCTTTTAAAAATCCGTCGTTGATCTCTTCACAAAATTCGATGAATGAATCCATCAATTGCTTTCCATCTTGTTCATATTTGTGTATTTTCAAGAACTTTTGTAAATACATCTGGATCAATTCAAGACATTTATAACCATCTGATCTATCGTTTTGGAATACAATTTCGGATGGATTCTTAGCGATTAACAAGGTTACCATGTGAGCAAGTATATCGATAACAGAGTCTGATCTGAATTCTACTTTGGAGTTGTAGAATTCTGTATTTTTGACAGGATTGCATGGCATAATAATCTCTTCGCTTATTTTAACTCCGACAATGTTGTTTCCAACATCAACTACCAATGGACAGTCTGGCGCTTTTTTGATTAATACATCAAGATCTTCGTAGAAAATCTGTTTGTTGATCAACTTATCCAACACGAATTGACTATGAATCGAATTCGAAGCATTGGAATAATACCAATAAATTGGAGGAATGATGTAAAACGTCTTGTTGGCCTTAAGTAAACCGACCATATAGTTATTTCTTGGATGAATTACGACTTTGAAGTCATTTTTAAGTATTTCCTTAATATACTCGTTCAAAGATGCAAATTCTTCAATTCTATCGTTTGCACCGTCCCAGATGTATTTGTTGATAAAATCTATAGTCTGTCTGTGAGTAATGTTGGATCTATATCGTTCTTTGATGAAAGTGAACAACTCTTCGTTGTCGTTAACACAGAATGGATAACCAGTCTTCTGTTCAACGACGATGTACTTACTGTTTTCGTTATCAGATGGTTGGATAACTAAGTAATACTTTGTGTTACCCGTTATGTCCAATTCTGTTAAAATTTCGTATTCATCCTCGGTTAAGTTTGGTTTGATTGTCAACGCGACTCCATGGAAGTTATATGACAAGTAATCGTTTAACGAGGCTATATTTTTAGTAACGTCTGAAACTCTTATACAGCACAACATAGGATAGAGAGTTTCGAATTTTCCAGGCATCAAACATTTACGATCTGGAGTTAATGAAGGAGTATATTTAATGATGGAGTGAGACTTAAACTGATTCTTGTCGACTTTGAATCGTCCTCCATCGAATGCTCCGAGTGATTTAGCACATTCTTCTAATTGGTGAATGTTGGAATTCTTCGTCGTACAACGAACGATACATGGCTGTTCTTCGAATGCATGGAAATTAATACATCTCGATTCCTCATATGGACAAACAAGATATACTCGTTGCTTGGTGTTGCTAAGATTTTTGATATCGACAACAGACATAGGATACTTTTTGGCGATCTCCTGATAATCCTCCTTCGAAATGATAGAAGGTCGTTGATTTTTCTGTTGAACCAATGCAGAATATGCCTTAGTGTCTCCTCCTGGAACTTTTCTCGGTCCAAACAATATAGGATCGTTGTTCATCAGGATCTTTAAATTCTGCTTAATTGAGATGTTTCTCAATCTCATGAGTGTTGCTTCAACTGGATCTTCAGGAATATCCTTTAAATGTGCTTCGAGAGAATAAATAGGGAACGAGAAGTGCAATGCAAATTCCAATTCAGCGATCGATGAAAATTTATTCGCGAAGATGTTGATTGCGTTATCTGCGTCGTCGAATTTCAATTCTGGAAGCAACATGTTATATACGATACTTGGAGTAAGTTTTCGATTGTGTTGATCGAATTTGTAGTAATTCAGTGCGTTTATAAATGAATAGAAATTCAAACAGGTTGATGTCTTTGAGTTGAATCGAGATTTAATTTCTTCGAACTGGAATAGCGTTCTAACTGAATTGACATCGATCTTCTTCGATTTGTTGTATGAAAACGAATAAATCGTCGAGACATTACCAATTCCAATCGTGAAATCATCTTCATAGGAAACTTGTCTAACTTTGCTATTAGACGTGAAATTTTTGAAAAGAGTTCTTGTCATGAGATAGTCCATAATTGGTCTATCTCCTCCGTTTTCACCGAAATACACTTTTGCCTCTGTGTTAATGAAATCATGAAGATGAGACATAATTTCATGAACAGACATCATGACGTTTATTGTGAAATTCAGAACGAAGATTCCGTTTTTAGATATATCGATTGAATTGAAATTTATCTCAGAATTCACCAATTTGATCTTGAATACGAACGATACGGTGTCTGTTTTAGCCATGATGTGTTTGTTATATTCCGTCGAATGTCTTCCCTGTTTAATGTATTGAGTTTTTGCTGTTCCTCTAGATAAATCAACATACGAGTCATGAAGAATAATTTTCTTTGACCACCAGTTATTCAAAGTTGTTGACTTGTTGAAAATTTTGATGATATCTGTCGACATCTTCTCATTTGGATATAGAATCATTGACAAATTGGTAATGAAATGATCGAATTTGTCAACTCTTCCCATAATCGATTCGACATGTTTATAGGTCTTGACATACCATGAAATGAACGTCGAGACGTTTCCAGAATAATCAGGAACGAAATCAAATGATCTCTTGAAGTAAAGTGGTTTGTTTCCAACGACGAAATAATCGTAATAATCGTTGAAGACGCCGTTGAGATACATTTGATCGATTTTGCATTTGAACACGTAGTTGATTATATTACACAACATAATAACGCTTGTGTTTTGAAACAATACGAGATTCTTCATTCTGAATTCGGTTATAGGAAGATTCTTCGCGTCGATGTTGAACTTATCAACTGCTTCAAATTCGTCGAAGTTAATGGTTACGATTTCTTGAAGCATTTTATCGAATTCGGCCTTGGTTAACTTCTTCTCGGAATAATCGAAGAGAAAGGTCGGATTGAAGTTATCGGTGTTATTACTAAACTCATCTCCGAACAAATCATCCTCGTCTTTTGGTTTTTTTGTGACTTCCTTCGATGTATCTTGGTTCAATGAATCTGCAAATCGAATAACGTACAATCTATCGGGGAATTCGAAAAACAGTGGATTCTTGTTGATGTATACATCTAAAGAATTTGTTTCGTCTTTAGTGTCTACTTCTGTTTTCTCGGTCTTTTCTGTCTTCTTGGTATTCTTTGACATTTAGAAGTTTAAATATAAAGACTAACGAAACAAAAAACTCTAGATACAGAAATTGATTATGATAAAAAAAGAAAACACTTAATTAAGAACATCGAATTTAGTATTCAATGTTAATTTGGATACCGTGATTTCCTTTGTTCATAGATTGAATAATTGTTGTTTGATCGATGATATATTTGACAAGTCTTACACCGCAAGCAAGTCTTTCAACTTTTGGTACTTTCTTATCGAATGTAACGTACTTATCGAAGTTTTCGATGTTGATTAAATCGAGATCGAAATCTTCAATAATGAATTCGTGAATTGCTCTTTCCTTTTCTTTCTTGACCTTTTGTTTACCGACCAATGGAAGATATTCCTTTTCGACAATTACTGGTTCAACGTTGTTGTCAACACAGTGAGCAATTTTTGTTTTCACCAACTTTGTAAGTTTAAATGGTGATTTGCTCTTGATGCTCTTAATGAATTCTTCGTCAAATCTTACGACTTTGACTTGTTTTCCATCCTTAGCTTCTCTAATTGCTGGTCTTTCGTCAATGGCTTTAAGAGCTCTAAGAACATTAATGTACTTGACAATGAATTCTTCGAATGTTGGTTTAACGCATCTAGCGTTTTCAACAATCATGTCGAGTTCTTTAGCTTTAGCTGCGAATTTTTCAACGTTTTCTTGTGTAATGACTGATTTGTCATATTTATCAAGAATTTCATAGAATGATTTTGTTGATTTGATCAAAGCAAGTACTTGTTCGATTTCGGCTCTATGTTCATGCTTTTTCAACCAATCGTTTGATTCAGATGCGTAGTTTTGTAACACGAAAGCACTGAGTTGAGGATTTTGAATTTCTTTCTTTACGATGGCTTCAATGAATTTTTCAATTGAAACACCCTTGAAATAGTTCTTCAAAACTCCTTCCATGTGTGGAACGTATCTGATAAGAGACATTTGATGATCGTTGGCTGTTGTATATTTACCAAAGATTCTGTTAAAGATCTTAACAGAGAATTTTGGTTTGATTTCTGGAACTTCACTGCTGAAAGCTTGAATGAGAATGTTAACTGGTGGTTTTGTACCATAGTTCAATCTCTTGAAATATTGTTTGATGTAAACATTTCTAGCTTCCACGCTCTTTCTTGATTCCAAAGCATGAATGAGTCCGAACAATTCTGGATCTTCGTCCTTGTTGAAAATCATTTCATCGATAACAATCTTAGATTTCTCTAATTTGTTTTCCAATGAAGCGATATCAGCAGCATGTTTCTTTTGCAATTCTTTCAATTCTTCAACTGTATGTTGTTCAGCGAATTGTTCTTCGTTTGAAACGAATTCAGCTTTCTTAGAATTGAGTCTTGCCTTGAGTTCACCTTTCTTTACAATTTTATAATCAGTTGGTACTTTGCGTTCGCAAACGTTGTTGGAAATTTTTCCAACTCCTGAGATAAAGTTGATAGCAGATGTGAGTGATGATGCTGAGACGACTGACATTTTGAAGTATTGTAAAAAAAATCACTTCGAGTAATTCGATCAAAAGTTTAAAAATCGAGAAATTTGGAAGAATTCGTGATTTCTCAAAAAATAAAGTCGAGCAGTTTTTAACAATTCGAGTTGCGAGAAATGTAGATGTTCGAGAGTTTTCAAAAAATAAAGTTCAATCGAGCGCGAGAACAATTGAATTAATAAATTGGATCGTTGAGACTGATATGAGGACAAATTACATCTTTCTCACTGGCTATAGTGCTTTCGACATGTTTATCTGAGTTGTCCATTGTTTCATATCCTTCTATCTCGTAGATTTCATATTGAGGCTTATCGATTCTGTTCTGGGCAGTTTCCTTGTAGAAGTCCATTCTATATTGAACCGCTTTCATCTCGTCGCCGCTTGGTTTTTGAACGATTTCAACCGGATTGTGAATTTGGTTATACAAGGAATGTTGGTTATTCGATCTGCGAATGTATCCAGCAGTTCCTTTTCCTCGTCCTTGAAGTTTACGGCGCTTTCTGAAGTTATTTCCATTGTCTTCTTCATCGAACCATTGTCTTTTAACAGCATCAGGATGATACATCATCTCCGGTTTAATTTCTTCATAACCGTCATTTGCTTCGAAATCCAAGAAACCCTTTCGATACATTCTTCTTATCGACTCATCTTTTAACATTTCTCTTGGAAGTCCGTGTGTTCCAGATTTCGATACATCATAGGCGATTCCAAGAGTTCCTCTTAAAGTTGCACCGAGATACTTTTTAACTGCTCCATACTTCGTAAATAATTCCATCATGGTATGAACGATTTCTTTGATGTCGACACTGGCAAATACAGGTCCGTATTTTCTATAAATTGGTTCTGGAGCATTTGCTAAATCGTCGGCATTCATTACAACAACGGACATCAATAAATGATAGTTGCCAGGACTGATGTCATAGAAGTTCTCGATGTGTTTAACAATGTTAGAATGTCTATAATCGTAGACCAAATTCTTGTTTGGGAAGTATGCGTCTTCGTGTTTGTCGAAGTACAACATCATTTGATCAAATATCTTATGATCGTTCTCTTCAAAAATTGCACCGATACTAAACACGAAGGCGACGTTTTTCCAAAACCATATTTTTGGTGCATTTTCATTGACGTTTTCGGTTTCTCGTTCCTCGCTAAAGAGATTATAAGCATACTCCATTGTATGAACAATTTCTTTAGATGGAATAGTTACGTCATTCATATCCATGTGCCATGTATTCTCCGATTGTCGAATGCCCATCTCTTTAATCGGATTTGATCCGTGTTCTATTTCTTGTGATGTTTTCGATGGTTTATACATTTTATATCAAATAAGAACAATAAACACAAATAAAGCAAATTCCATTTTTAAAATTGCGTCAAATGATGTAAAAATGAGCCTCGTTGAATAAATTAAACTTTAGTAAAATGGATGATGAAACCGAAATAAATAGTATGTATCTCGAAGTGCCGAATGAAGAAATAATTGAGGACTATCTATTAGATAAAATACTTGAAAATCATAAATTTGAATACGAATACATTCAAGAAAAACGTTTTGTCTTCATTACATTCGACGATACTAGTTATTGCACTTTGTCGACATTTAAGTTCTTTCAATTCATGAACGTGTGCAAAAATATATTGGGTCTATATCCAGCGACTCGAAAAAAACGACTAGAACCGAAGTTCGATTACTGATTCTCTGACTCAACGAGTCAACAATTCGTTTATTTAATAAGTCAGTAATTACTCCATTGAGTCATCAGAATCATCGGAATCATAACTTAAATCGTCTTTTACATTGTTAGATCCGGTTGGCGAATCTTCAATTGCCTCTTTCTTTGTTGGTTCGTAGTCGACAATGGTTATATTTTTGATCATACTCTGACACAATGAGAAGATCAAATCAGCTTCATCTGGGACTTTGAGATTATATTTCTTCTGAAGATTCTTACAAGCGATTGCAGTCGTAGAAGATCTGTCATTAAGACAACATTGAAGAGCTTCTCCGAGTCCCTTTAACTTAATGGCTTTATTCTTTCCTGGGATTTTAATTCCGTTTGGACATAAAGCATTGTATCCTAGATCAAATAATTCACAAGACTTGTTAAGAACGTTCTCGACCTTCTCGAATTCGTATTGATTTTTGATCTCGGTATAAATTGTTTGAAGTTCTTTAAGAGACATGTTATCAATGTTGTCTGTTGGGAAGAGAGTTCTCAATTTCTCGTTATGTGTAGTATACGTCTTGATTTCCAATTTCAAGTTGCTCTTCTCTCTTTCTTCGATGAACAAGACGTTTTCGTCCTTCATGACTTTGTTGGACAAATTACTTCTGGATTTATTCAACACCAACTCAATACACTCGTTGTATGTAAGAGTTTTTCCAGTTGACAAATCATAACTGTATTTTGGATTCTTGTTCATAATGTTGATGTCAGCAAAGGAAACAATTTGCTTTGGTTGAGAACCTGAAATAACTGTATCTGGAATGGAAACAACTCCCGATGTTGGTTGAGATGTTGGGTTAGCAGAAGCTGTAATTGAAGGCGTTGTGATTGGAGGATTAGAAGCAATTGAAGCGGATTGCTGGACTAACAGAGTCTTCTGTTCCATCTTTGTTTCGATGAATTTCTTAAGATCTGGATGATACTTCGTTTTGAGTTTGCTTTCTAATTCATCGAGAGAATCGACGAGTTTGATACACATGTTTGGACACTTAGAGATATCACTAAACAGTGGTTGTCCAAATACGACTTGTTGTTTTGAAATTGCGTTAAAGTATCTAGATTGATCAACCCAGTTCAAAGTTCTGAAAATGGCCTCATTTGAATAGATGGCATTCATAAACTTTTGAAGTTTATCGAGGTTGAGCTCGGTTTTTGTTTTGAAAGGATTGTTCTGGTTGTTATATTCGAAACGAAAGTCTATCAAACTAGTACGCATTTAATTTTCGAAAATAAAATTTTGGAATTTTCAAGATAGAATTGTATCTCTTTAAATTTTGGAACCTATATTTCCGCTATTATAATTTAAAAATGAATTATATTTCATCAGATGCAATAATAAAGAACGCCAAACATAATCTCGTTCTACAAAATTTTAATTACGAGTTGCAGAATAAATTGAATTCTGATAAAAGAGATAGATCTGATCCAAGATCTCAATCGACTTGGTTCGATGAAGTAAACAAGGAATCATTTATCATTCCCGGATTGGAAAACAACATTGATGTCGAGGAAGACATAAGTCAATTTTCTCAAGAAAAAGACAAAATTGCGCCAGAAGCAATCGTCAAAATGAAATCACAGAGCTGTCCATGCGGTTCTTTGGAATCAAGAGATAATTACACTTGTTATTGTAATACTGCCGTTGAAAAAACGGAAACCGGTAAACCAATTGAACCATTTACAATTAATAAACCAACGACACCAGATTCGAAAGTGACAATAAGCTTCGACAAAGCCGATTTGTACATCGTCGTGATTATCATTCTAGTACTTCTCCTCATCTGCGCCGGATATGGTTTATACATATCCAACATGAAATGCGTCAAATTGAAGTTGAAGTACAAAAAAATGAAACATAAACTAAACGGGAATAACAATTAATCGTTTAGTGAGTTAATAACTTAACGTACTCTTTTCGAATTTGTTTGTAATCGTCCTTGGATAAATCCAATGTAATGCGAGTTTTCACCGGTAATCCGTCATTCGAAGTCTTATAAAATGAATCCTTAACCGGAAGTTCTATGAACAATCTATTTGAACACAATGTATAAATCTTTTTAGCATCCGGAGAAAGTCGATTCTGGATATACGCCTTTCGATAACTGGCTGTATCTAAATCGACAGTTCCGATGTTCAAAGAATACAACTTAGCGCAGATATAATCACAGAATGACAATCCTTTCGATAAACTTTTCAATGGTTCATGTTTGATTGATTTCTGACAAAGTGAACACTTCGATGACAATTTAAGTGGAACATCCAATAAGGAGTTTATATTTTTGGTTGTTGATTTCTTGGTTCGTTTCTTAGCGACCTTCTCTTCACCTGTGTTCTCACTGTCTGTTGCTTTCTTCGTTCTTTTCTTCGATGCTTTCTTTGTTGTCTTCTTTGGATTTAACGACATGTTCAACAATGACTCATCTTCGCTTTCCGTTTCTTTAACTGCTGTCTTCTTCTTTGTTGATTTCTTCTTCGAGACCTTTGTTGCAGTTCTTTTTCTAGTTGGCGGTAAATAAGGAGTTGCTTTAACACTTTCGATTTCGAACAAAGTAGACTGTTTAAGAGGAAGTACTAGAGTTTCCTCGAGATCACTACTTTCATCAATTGAACTATCAATAGAATTATCAATAGAACCGTCATCAAACGAAGCAATTTCCGAAGTTGATTCACTCGTGCTCTTCATAATTTCTTTGTTAATCTGAACGAGTTCGTCCTGAGCGGTTTCTAATTCTTCTTCTAGAGTTGGGAATGTTCGATTTTTTGATTGCTCAGACAATCTGAGCAATTCCTGTCTATATATTTCTCTTTCCGAATTCTCATCTTCAGAATCACTGTTTGAGTTAAAATCGTCGAAATCTTCGTTTTCTGAAACTCCGTAATAAGGTCTATTCAATTCGTTCATTTAATCGTTACTTAAAAAAATTATTTCAAAGGGATCGACTTAAGCTCTTGACAATAAATCAGTCAATAATTTTTTAGCATCGATCTCTTTTGAGTTAATCGCATCGAGTTCATCGATCCATTGTTTCAACTCGGGATTTTCAATAATATAATTAATCAATGCACGTTGATAACGGATGTTTAATAACGCGATCTCTTCGGTTAGTTGAACGAACTGATGTTTTTGATTACTGAATTGAAAAGTCTTTATTTCAAACTCAGTCGATAAATTTCGTACATCGAGCGCGAAATTTAATAAAAGTATCGATAAAGTTTTTGCTCGATCGTTGTCTATCTCGATGAATTCTTTTGGAAACTTTTTGAGTTGATCACTTGAGATATTTTGGATATAGGGAATACTCATTTTATCAAAACGCTCACTCATATTTGGATCAATTGATTTACAGACATCATCAATCGTTCTTGATAATCCGTGTTTGTGGAAGAAATATGAAGTTCGTAATTCAGCGTTTGCCGATGGTCCATAAGTTTGTTTGAGTTTATTCCAATAGGGATCGTTTTTGGACCAAGATGTTCCTCGGACTCTTTTAGTGAGTTCTTCGTTACGATCGACTAATAATCGAGGTGAAATCGATGGAAGACTTATCAATTCTTCGATCTTCTTTCGAGTTATTCTTTTACCGAACTTCAATGACTTTACTTCGTCAAACGCACCGCAGTATTTCATCAAATACAATTTGAAATGATTCAATTTATATGAGTCGTGATTCACGTCCTTTGCAATTTGAATGACATTTTTGTTCTTGACCAATTCGAGAAGTTCGTGTTCGTATTGATTACAAAATCTCGACATTTCGATAGCGAAAAATAATTTAGACTCCTGGTTACATCTACCACTCGAAGTTATGATTACCACTCGCGGTCACGTCTACCACTCGATCGGTTCCATATACCATTGTTGTAGATATGAATTAATTTTAAAGAAGATTCCAGAATTTACGATTGGCGTAATTCCTTTGTCAGTCTGTTCTGCTTTGTTTGTCTTAACCTTCAACCAAATATTGAAATCGTGTTGATTAACTAGATGTTTGACGAAATTGATATACGTTGGATTAGAATGAATTGTTAATGAAATGATCCATCCTCTTGAGTATACGTTCTCTAGTATCTTTTGTATTATCGATTCCCAATTGGAAGAACTATTTGTCAGCGACGTATTGATAAACAACACTCCTTGTTTCGAAATCGTCTCATAATCTAATTTCTTCTTGTCCGTTTCTGGAAGATTATACATCATTCGCGTTTCTCTAACATATTCGCTCTTGAATTCCGCAACACCATAAGTTCCGAAATGTGTATTCTCATCTCCGATACATGCTGGTAATCTTCCGAACACGACGACTTTAAGATTTTCTAATGGAGTAACTGTAAATGGTTTGAATAATTCTGGTTTCAAGAAACCCTTGGGAGTGGTTTTGAAAAAAGTGTCCCAATCTGTCTGTGATATCTTATCGAATTCTTTTTTCCAGCTTGGTAATATGTTTGCATACAATTCTTGCATGATTAACGTCTTTGAATTTAAAATACAAAAAATACTTTTCATAGTTAGAAAATGGGAGCATTATTATCATTATTCAGGGGTGCGCAAGATACAACGACCCAAAGTATTGCCGATTTAGAAAATCGAATAAATAACACATCGGATCCAGAAGAATTGGAACAATTGAAGCAACAATTAGCTGCTGAACGACAACGTCTCGATGAAATTTCTGCAGCTCAAAGAGCAATAGCACAACAAACAGCTGATCCGAATTCCGGATTGAACATAACTCAATCCGAGATAAATGGAACCAATTCTAAACTTCAAGACGTTATTAAACGTCGTGATGAATTAAAACTCAAAATAGAATCGATTGCTAAGACGTTGGAAGAATTGCTCGCATCTAAAAAACCAATCGAAGATCAACTCGTTTTATTGGCTGCAGAAAGAATAGCCAATCAAAATGCTCTCGCTGAAGTTCGAGGTCAAAAACAATATACAAAAGAAGAACTCGAAATCGGAAAATTAGACACTAGAGAAAGAGAGTTGATGGAAAAGGATGCTGAAATTTCCATAAAGATCACGAAATTGAATGACGAACTTGTTGAAATTGAAAACAAGATAGCAGCAATGACATTGGAGAAAAACAAGTTGGTCGAAGAAGACGCGACTCTCGGTGCTCAAGAAAAGAGTTTGTCCGAAGAGTTGTTGAATTTGGAAAGTAAGAAGGAAACTGTTTCCGAATCCGAGAAGGAGTTAAGAGCTAATCTCGAAAAACGAATTGCTGATCTTGAGAAAGAAGGGGCCTTAAAAGAAGAAGAAGCGGCTCGTTTATGTCTTGAAGCCATTGAAGAGCTCAATACAATAGAACGAAGTCTTGACATTACTAACGACACTAACGGCTTCCAAACGCTTTTAAACAAGATGCTCAATCATAAATGTTCGAGTGACGAATATAACATGATGAGTTATAGTTTGAAACAAACTATTACATCAATTCAAGCTTCGATTTGTGAAGAAGAAATCGCTTTATTGACTCCAATTGCCGTTGAAATTCCAAAGGTCAAAACCATTCCGGAAATCGATAAAATTGCCGAAAGAATCGCTCAAGCAAATCGATGTTCAAGCGAGCTCAAAATATCAACTGTGCTTAAATTGACTGAAGCGGTTGCAGCAAGAAGAGCTTTCATCTTAATGGTTGCTAAGAACGAACAAGATTTGGAAATATATTATAACAAATTCACAACGGAGACATTAACTGTTGCTCAAATCAATGAAATCTTCTTCAAAGTCGTTGAAATGAATGAAAACGATTCACCAAAGATCAAGGAATATAAATTGAAATTAACCGATGAGTACATCAAATTGATCACTGCTGAGATCGAGAAAACAGTAGACATTTGTCTCAAAATTGATATTACTCCAATTGATGATCCGACGAAATCAGTTCAACAACTCGTCGAAATAAACGTCAAGAAACTCAGAGACGCTTATAATCAGAGCAAGGACCATATCAGAACCATCGAAGAGATTTATAGCAGTTTACCAGAAGGCTATAAATTGAAACTCGAGAAAACCAATGCTCTGAAGCCAATCAATGAATTCATCCAACAATTAAACGAGATGACTGCGGCTTATAGCGACGATACAGCAATTTACAATGCTAAATTGTTATTCGGTTTCATTACATGCGGTCATGGAGTAATTACTGGATCATCGTCGATGGAAACCAACAACCCAATCAACACTTATTTGAGAACTTTCACTTCTCATACTAGTTACAAAGCCAATTTGATGTTCGGAGAATTACAACCAATTATATATCCTCTCGAGATGTCCAATGGTCCCGTTCATCAAAAAGGAAACACATTCAACGATGCTTTCTTGTCCGGTTATCTCGGTTGTTATAAAGAAGCCATGTTGATTAAAGAAGGCAAGACATTAACAATAACAAAGACAAATACTGGAAGCGGTAACAAAACAATCATCGAAGAGTATGGAATCGGAGAAGACGGACAAACAATTGTCGCGATCGGTAAATCTGAGAAAGTGTTACACAACGGAACGAATTATTACTTGACGACACCTTGTGGACCTATCGATTTGAAGATTATTAACAACGAAGTTCATACAGAATTGTATCAAGTCGATTTCGCCACCGAACTTCAAAATGTCAAGATATACAAAATCGATAGCGATTTGAAATACAATATCGACGGACTTTGGTATAACAACGATGCTAAACAGACTTTGTGTACCGATCATGAACAAATTGAATACACTAAGAGACAAATCGGTGATAAATTTTACATAACAGAAGAATTGGACATTGAAGTGTATCGAACTGAAGACGAACTTGGAAACACCGTGTTCGATTACAACATTCTCAGAAAGAAAACGCCAATCAGTGGTTTCAGAGAGAAAATGATTCGATATGTTTCAAATCTTAAAAACAAAATCGGCTCATCTGGTAACAAGGATTATATGGATCTTAAGACCAAAGTCGAGAAATTCATCACCACTAACACTACTACTTGGGACGACTTTTTCAAGGAAGCTAGAGCGATTCTCGACTCGACACCAGAGTATTATTGGAAACTGATGGAAAGATACACTCAATGCGATAAATTATATCCAAAACAGCATTGGTATAATCTTCCTTCGACATTCAGAGTTTACGATTTCCAATCCGAACTCAAAATGGCTCTTGCTTTCTTGATAAACCAAATCTTTGTCGGAGTTAGTGGTAATTTATTGACAACTCCTGACGACATTTCCTGTTTCAAGTATTTGAATCCAGTCTCACAATACTCAAAGGACTGTTTCATTAAAGACGAGGAGGATAAGAAGTTGTTCGGGCTCAATAATTCAACGATAAAGATCGTTAGCGACTACGTCGATTCAGAAACGCTTTTGACATTAGAACGTCCTCAATACACTCTTTACGATACAGCCAATTACTCAACTTACGGAGTTGAGAAAGAATACGTCAAACATTACTTCTCCGATTCTACGAAGATGACAGGAGTGTTCCCAGTGATTCCTCATTTAAACACTACGTATTTCAATTACGATATCCTCGACGTGATGTTAAACAACATTCTTGAACATTCGGAAACAAAAGGTATGTTGGTTAAATTAACATCGTCTCAGAAGTTGTTCATGAATATGTATGGTTTCATGGATTATAGAGAAATCGCCGAGATGATTTATTATGATCTCATCGTAGCTGCTTTGCAATTCGACATTGTATTCTGTTTGAACAAAAAGAAAACAACAATGTCCATTTGTCACAACGACGCCAAAAGAGGTTGCACTGAACAACAAGCTCTTCCATCATTATTTGGTCATCCGGTTGACGGAAAGGATTCATTATTCGATTTGTAAAGAGAGAAATAAACGGAAACAAAAACAACGGATTGTAAAAAAGGAACCCTTTCGGGTCCCAAAACTAACATCAACACGCTTTGGGATTTTCTCCGACGTTCCGACTATTGCGCACCTCACACGACTTTTTGCACAAATTATCAGTTCATCCTAAATCTTTAGCACATTGAATACACTGTATATTTTTATACCACGGCCCTAAGCTTAGGCCATGTTTTCATTTCTTGCGGTACTACTTACATTCCCGCTTCTGCCTCGTTGAGCATTTCTGTTGCCTTGATTAGCATTTCCTGTTCTACCACCTCGTTGAGCGGTTCCATTTCTGTTGCCTTGATTGGCTGTTCCTGTTCTGTTGCCTTGATTGGCTGTTCCTGTTCTGCTTTGATTAGCATTTCCTGTTCTGCTTTGATTAGCATTTCCTGTGTTTCCACTTCGTTGAGCGGTTCCTGTTCTGCCTTGATTAGCATTTCTGTTGCTTTGATTAGCATTTCCTGTTCTGCCTTGATTAGCATTTCTGTTGCCTTGATTGACTGTTACTGTTCTACCGCCTCGTTGGGCGGCTTCGTTTCTGCTTTGATTGGCATTTCCTGTTCTGCTTTGATTAGCATTTCCTGTGTTTCCACTTCGTTGAGCGGTTCCGTTTCTGCCTTGATTAGCATTTCCTGTGTCTCTTCTTTGTGAACCGAATCTCTTTTGAGCTGGTCTGTCGTCACTTCTCTTTGGTGTTTCGGCTGGAATCTCTTTCACTTCCTTGGCCTTCTTAGCTTGCTTCTTCTTTTCTGCATCCTTTTGTTTCTTCTCTTCATCAAGCAAAGCTTTATCTCTTGGATCGTTAAGAATCAAACGTCCTGCAGGTCTGTTTTCATATGCTTTTCTGTATTCTTCGTTCACTTCACACCAATGAGCATTGAATCGTGTTGGTACATATCTACCGACATACCAGAATGTTTGTTTCTTTCCAATGAAATATGTTTCTGCATAATCGATTCCGTTCAAGTTGAGGAAACTCAACATTGCTTTTACTCGTTCGACCTTACAATTTTTTCCTTCCATTCCATACTTCTCGATAATATCCATAGCAATATCAAGAAGTTTATCAGCAGCTTGACCATCTTCATTTGACCAAATGTTGTACACTTTGGCTGCTTCTTCAATTGATTTGATGATTCCTGTTGCAAGAGTTGACATAGCATTGGTTTGTAACTTAACCAATACACTCATATCCATATCTTCGCATGCTTCTTCGATGTCCTTTGGTGGTTCAATCTCGATTTGTTCCTTTTCCAATTTCATCATTGCTGCTGCCATGAACTTGAGAGTTTGCATTCTCTTGTTCTTCTCTTCCTTGTCGATACTTCCTTCGAGAATTGTTTGAAGATATGATCGCATCAAATCACTTTGTGATGATTTCACAGAACTGAACAAACTGGCGAAAATACTGACTCTTCTTGCGTTCTGTTGTTCCTTTTCCTTTGTCGATTTGACTGATCCGAGCAATTTAACGAATGTTGCATTTTCGTTTCTTGTGATGTTCTTCAATGTTCCTGCAATGAGAGAATAGAACTTTGGTTCAATATGTGTAAAGCACCATTGAAGACTCACTGTTGAGTTTCGTGTTGGAATTGAATCTGGTTCCAACAAATTGACTTGAGGATAGTTGAGGGCAGCTTCATAGAATCGCAAACCGCCATTCACCAAATCCGTAACACATTTGAATACCATCTCGTTGTTCAAGTCTAATGATCGTTCACCAATGATACCATTTCTGATCTCGTCGATGTCTTTCCAATATACATTTTCATCGACTTGTGTTGGAATGCCGGCTTCGGCAACCTGTGTTCCTTGTGCAATCATTCTTGCTGCACATCTATCTCCTGCACGAGATTTCCAGATGATGTTTCTTGTCAATTCCGTGTAAACCGTGATCATTGCATTGACATTTTCCATTGTGATATCCTCCTTTGTAATCTTGACATGCTTGTAGAATAATCTCCACACATTGTTCCAAGATTCATCAATGACAACGAGATGTACATTTGGGTTGTCAACTCCGAGATTAAAGATTCCTTGGTATTGCACGTAACCTTGGAATTTCTCGTAATCTGTTGAGATCTTATCACACTTGTAGATCAATCCGAATGGATATGCTTCAATAGCGACCTTTGGTTTCCACAATTTTCTCTTTGACTTTCCCTTTTCTTGTTGTGGATCTGGATTGAAGAATGAGAGTGTCTTCTGTCTGTCCTCTGGTCTCATTCTTGTTTTTGGATTCCTTGCATTGAATCCTTGTTTAACGAGCAAGCAAATATATGCGAGCTCTTCGACAATCTTTGCGTATGAATATACGCCTGTGGATGGATCCTCACTTTCCGTCTTGAAGACCGCATTCTTTATCACCTTTTCGATGTTTTGGAATGTAAAATCGAGACTGTGTTCGAAATTAGCAATTCCGGCTGTTGCTGGTGATGTTGTTGATGAGCATGAAGTTGTTGAATGATTTTCAATAACTTGTGTCATTTTGTCTGGTTGCAGCTTTAATAAAAAAATTATTTATAATTCGTTATTAATTTCGATCAATCACAATTCGATCAATCACAATTCGATCAATCACAATTCGATCAATCACAAATTTCCTAACGCGCACGCGAGAGATCCGTTGATCCAAAATTAATACTCGTCAAAAAAACTCCCCATAACGGGTACAAAACTCCCTCGAGTTTTTAAACGACCACTCGCTAAAACTTAGCATGTAGTCTACACTATATTATAATAAGATCGCTGCTCTGCGCTTATTTACTTCCGAATTTTTGAGCAAATTTACCAGTTCTTTTTCCTCTTTGCACTTTCTTTTGTTCTGTTGTTTGCTCTTGATCGTTTTGTTCCATTTGTCTAGTGAATTTACCAGTTCCCTTTCTTCTTTGACCTTTATTTCCTTCTTTTGTTTCCTTTTGTTCTTTTGTTTCCTTTTGTTCCTTTGTTTCCTTTTGTTCCTTTGTTTCCTTTTGTTCCTTTGTTTCCTTTTGTTCCTTTGTTTCCTTTTGTTCCTTTGTTTCC
>JAEIGA010001092.1_pt1 | contig 41245 bp, 38 predicted proteins | sample 9270691 | NCBI WGS metagenome assembly JAEIGA01 (sample SAMN17057246, study PRJNA624740) | gut metagenome | biome: biome; isolation source: fecal sample | host: Bos grunniens | place: China: Xizang | collected 2019 | reverse complement strand
CCACTTTCTCGACAGCCTTAATTCCGCAGTCAAGGGCGATAATGAGCTTAACACCCTTCTTTGCAGCAATGTCGATACCCTTACGCGAGATACCGTAGCCTTCGGTATAACGGTCTGGGATGTAGAACATCAGGTTTGTATGCCCGATTTGTCGCAGGAATTTATAGACCAGAGCTACTGCCGTCGTTCCGTCCACGTCATAGTCTCCATAGACCATAATGCGCTCGTTACGCTCAACAGCCTGCTCTACGCGAGCCACCGCCCTATCCATATCCTTCATCAAGAATGGGTTGTGCAGGTCCGCTAGCTGTGGGTCAAAAAATTTCTCTGCCTTCTCTACTGTGTCTATGCCTCGTTGTACTAAAAGGTTGGCAAGGACTGGCGCAATACCAATATGCGATGCAATCGCTGCAACCGCCGTTGGATCACCCTGTGCCTTGACCTCCCATCTTTTGTCTATAGGCATAATTGTACTGTTTTATATATTTTTTTGTATTATTTTTCATCTAATAGTGCTTTTGTGAGGTTAGCCACAAGCAGAGCTTTGACCTCCTCAATATCAACAGTCGCTCCAACCTCTTTGCTGATTGAAGTGACACCCTTGTCGGTAAAACCGCAAGGATTTATCATAGTAAACCACTTAAGGTCTGTAGCCACATTAAGCGCCAGGCCGTGCATGGTGACAAAGTGCGAGGCGCGAACACCTATGGCGCAAATCTTTCGCCAGTTTTTAGCTTCGCCATCTATGCGGTCGCAAATCCATACGCCCGTAGCGCCCTCAAGACGCTCGCCTGTAATGCCATAGTGGGCGATGGTTGCAATAACCGCCTCCTCTAAACAATTTATGTATTGACGAAGACCGATGCCAAGACGGCTCAAATCAAGGATAGGGTAGCAGACAATCTGTCCCGGACCATGGAAGGTTATATCGCCGCCACGGTCAATATGGAAAAACTCCGCACCAAGACTCTTTAGATATGCCTCAGGAATGAGCATATTGCTCTGCTTGCCGCTCTTACCAAGGGTATAGACAGGGGTGTGCTCAACAGTAAGGATAGTACCACAATCCTCCCCCTCAGAGCCACTTCGCTTAATCTCTAAGCGGCTCTCAAAGAGCGATTGCTGCAACTCCCAGCACTCTTTGTAGGGCATTGTGCCCAAATCCTTGTACCCGACTTTCATATACTCTAAAGGCGTTCGCCATTATAAAATACAGTGTTAAGACACATCCCTAAGGAGTGTCACAACATTGAGAGCAATCGGATAGGAGAGTTAGCGAATGATTGTAGAGGCGGCCTCATCGGCAAGGTACGACGAGCGTACAAGTGGCGCAGAGGCACAGAAATCAAAGCCAATCTGAAGAGCTTTAGCCTTGTATGCCTCAAACTGCTGCGGGGTGATGTACTCTGCAACTGGATAGTGCTCCGCAGTAGGCTGAAGATACTGACCAATTGTAAGGATTCTCACGCCGGCAGCCCTAAGGTCCTGCATTGTTGAGAATACCTCCTCTTCAGTCTCTCCAAGTCCGACCATTAGACCGCTCTTGACCACCGCACCCTTTGAGCTTAGGTAGCTCAAAGTGGCTAAGGACTTGCTGTAAGTCGCCCTAGAACGCAATGTCGGTGTAAGACGGCTGACGGTCTCAATGTTGTGCCCGATAATATCAGGCTTGGATGCAAGTATAGTATCAAGACGAGACTCTACAGCATCCATATCGGAAATAAGGAGCTCAATAGTTGCTTGTGGACTACTCTGCCTGATTGCCTCAACAGTTGCTGCCCAATGTGCAGCTCCCTGGTCAGGTAGATCGTCGCGTGTAACAGACGTTACAACAACGTGCCGAAGGTTCATTAGCTTTACACTATGTGCCACCTTTTGTGGCTCGCACTCATCCGGCGGTAGCGGACGGCCTGTTTGAGTGGCGCAAAAGCGACAGTTACGGGTACAAATATCCCCCAAAATCATAAATGTCGCAGTGCGTCGGCTCCAACACTCTGCCTTGTTCGGACAACGTCCGCTGCTGCAAATTGTATGCAGACCATGCTCGGATACTATACGGTCAACCTCCGCAAAAGCCTCGCTTTTGTGGAGTCGTATCTTAAGCCATGAAGGTTTACGCATAGCGCAACCGCTGTCATACAACTTCGGCATCTTAAGTTCATTATTTTCCCAATTGCCACAAAGATATGAAAAAAACTATAGAAAACGAAAAAAGTTGCAACTTTTTCACTAAAATTCTCTGTATTTTCTCTCTACACACTCTACAAAGGTGGTATTAGTAATACCGGTAATGCTCTTAATGGTCTGAGAAATGCCATGTTTCTCAATAAGAACGGCAAGCTGTTGGCTCTCAAAATCATTGTCAGAGCGGTAGTGTAATGCGGCTGCAACAGCGGTGGCAAGGGCGTCGGTCGGCAGGGTGTATTTGAGTGCCATTAAAGCGGGATAGGCGAAGTAGAGTTTCGGAGATAGTTTGCGCATTGGGTCACGCGCAACACGAGAGACAGTGTCTGCAAGCAGAGGATTTTCAAAGCGATGAAGAACACTCTGAGCGTAGTGCTGTTGGAGGTTGTTGTCAATACCAAATTTGGCACAAAGAGCGGCGCTGCTCTGCTCCATAATTTGCTCAACAAGCTGTCGTATCTCTGGGTCAGTAATTGCCTGGTGGATAAATTTATACCCCTTCTGCGCGCCAAGGTAAGCAGTGGCACAATGGGCGGTGTTGAGTGTGTATAGTTTTCGCTCTACCAGAGCCTCCAGGTTTTCAGTGAAGTGCACTCCAACAATATTGGGTAGAGCACCAACAATCTGACCACTATCAATATTCCACTCGCAGTACCTCTCAACTCCGACATCCAGCGGATTGTCAAAGGTGGCAATGGGCACTATGCGGTCCACTGAGCAGTCGGCAAAACCAACTGTTCTACTGCACCAATTAGCACTCAGTGTATCAAGATGTTGAAAGACAAAATTTTTAAGTTGCGTAGTGGCACGAACACCATTCTCGCAGCAGATGATATTGAGTGGTAAATCACACCCTCTTAAGCGACGTTTGCAGAGGGCTGTGGCAATAATTGGAGCCAATTTTTCAAGCACGCCCATGCTTACGGCTGTTGTAACAACATCAGCTTGAGCAAAGTGTTCATAAAAGAGTGGTGAATCAATCTCAACGGCGCTGAAATTTGTGATTTGCTCCTCATATCCATCTCGCTCCATGATATGAAGGGTGTACTGCTTTTGGCTATTCAAGGCATTTATCAGCTCGGTATTAACATCCGCAAAGGTTGTTTCAAAGCCCGACTTTATAAGCTGTGCGCCTATAAATCCTCTGCCAATCTTGCCAGCTCCAATATGCAGCGCCTTCATAGCCTACTCGCGGAAGATGTTGAATCGCTTTAGGCGTGGATTGCGACGGCTGAGAAGTAGCGATTCGAGTAGAAGCAGAACAGCCGCCACGGCAAGAATCCACTGGAACTGCTCGTTATACTCCTCAAAGCTGAGTGTTGTAAGCTCTCCCTGCTCAATTTTCTCAATTTCATTAACAATCTCATCCAAACCAAAGGCGGCATTTGTGGCGCGAATATATCCACCACCAGTAGCAGCGGTGATTTGCTGAAGAAGCTCCTCGTTAAGTCGGCTGACAACCATCTCATCCTTTTCATCTTTTAACCACTCGCCGTTTACCTTTACAGGGGCGCCATCAGGGGTACCGATACCCACGGCGTAGATGCGAATGCCCTGCTCGGCTGCGCGTTGTGCCGCATCAAGGGCTGTGTTGTCGTGTGTCTCTCCATCGGTTATAAGGATAATAACACGACCGGCGTCGCGATTGTTTGAGAAGGATAGCGACGCAAGTGTTAGCGCCTGACCAATCTCGGTTCCTTGTACCTGCACAAGCTCTGGCGAGAGTCGCTTGGTAAAGCTACGCGCCATGCGGTAGTCAGATGTAATTGGAAGCTGAACCTTAGACTCGCCGGCAAAGACAACCATACCTACACGGTCCTGATTCATTGATGCGAAGAGTTTATCTATAGCATACCTTGTGCGGTCCAGACGGTTAGGGGCAAAATCCTCGGCGAGCATCGAATTTGAGACATCGACAACCAGCATCATCTCTATGCCCGTACTCTTTTGTTCGCGAAGTTTAGAGCCAAATTGTGGTCGTGCTGCGGCGAAGATTACAGCTGTAACAGCGAGCAGAAAGAGTGCGCTCTTGCTCTTTATTCGCCACGTTGATACCTCTGGCATTAGGCTCTTTATAAGCTCAAGATTACCAAACTTTGCAAGGTTACGCTTGCGAAGAAGGGCAACAAGCGTCAGTGCAGCTATCATCACCGGGATGATAAGCAGTAGGTATAGTATATGTGGATTTGCAAACTGAAACATTATGGTATGCGTTTAAGAACAATTCTCTCAATTATAAACTCAAGCAACAGAGCTGCCAAAGCCCATAGTACAAAGATAAGATACTGCTCGTGCAGAAGGGTTCTGTTCTCAATCTCTACAGTACTCTTCTCGAGGGTGTTAATCTTCTCGTAGACCGCCATAAGGGTCTGCTTATTGGTGGCACGGAAATACTCGCCACCCGTGAGTGAGGCAATCTCGCGCAGAATCTTCTCGTCAATCTCAACCTTCATCTCCACAACATCCATCTCTCTGCCACGCTCGTCAAAGAGTGGATATGGAGCAGTTCCCTGCTTACCAATGCCGATGGTGTAGACCTTGATACCCAAGTCTTTAGCAATCTGTGCCGCTGTGAGTGGTGAAATCTCACCGCGGTTGTTCACACCGTCAGTGAGAAGGATGACAACCTTACTCTTGGCATCACTCTCGCGCAGACGATTGATAGAGGTTGCAAGTCCGTTACCGATTGCTGTTCCGTCATCAATCACGCCGCTGCGGATGCGGTTAATCATGGTTTGAAGCGAACTCTGGTCTGTAGTAAGTGGTGACTGTGTAAATGACTCACCTGCAAAGACTACAAGGCCTATTCTGTCGCCCGTGCGGTCGCTAATAAAATCTGCGGCCACATCCTTGGCAACACTGAGTCGGTCGGGCGTAAAGTCCTTGGCAAGCATAGATGTTGAGACATCGACTGCAAGCACAATATCTATACCCTCGGTAGTGGTGTTGGTGTAGTGCTCGGCGCTCTGCGGGCGTGCTATAGCCACCACAATAAGAGTCAGAGCGGTGCAACGTAACGCAAAAGGGATGTGACGCAAATAGTATCGCCAGCTCTTTGGCGCACGCCTAAGACTCTGGGTTGTTGAGACTATAATTGCTGCTCCACCCTGCCTATTGCGGTAGATATAGTAGGCAATAAGTGGCACAAGAAGTAGTAAAAACCACAATATTTTAGGTTGTGCAAACTCCATAATTTAGCTATTAGCTATTGGCTATTTGCCATTAGCTCTCTAATGTTTATTTATCCAATAATTCGACTACCAATTCTTACCACCGCGGATAATAACACCCTGCTTCTCTTTTAGCTTCTCTTGGGTCTTATCCTCCTGAGCTTGTATAGCCTCAAGCATAGCCTGCTGCTCCTGCTCAGAGATTTGCTGCTCCTGAGGTTGCTGATTTTGTTTGTCTTGTTTATCCTGCTGGTCTTGTTTATCTTGTTGATTATCTTGATTTTGCTCCTGCTCCTGATTCTCTTGATTCTGATTGTCCTGATTTTGGTCTTGCTGCTGTTGCTGTTGTTGATTCTGCTGCTGCTTGAGCATCTCCTTTGTCAGGGCATAGTTATATTTAGCATCTTTATCGTCTGGATTTAGTCGCATAGCATCACGATAGCTAACAAGTGCCTCCTTGAATTTCTGCTGCATAAATAGGCTATTTCCTAAATTATATGCAATATCGGCACGCTCGATTTCAGTGCGAGTGGAGTCTTGAGCAAGCTTGCGAAGTGTCTGCTCTGCCTTCTCAACCATCTTTACATCCAGCTGAGTACTATCGGCAAGGGCCTTGCGAAACTGAACGTTTGCGGTGTTAAACTTGGCCTCAAAACACTTTGGGTCCTTGAGCAGAGCGCGTGAGTAGTTGTCAATACTATTGTCATAATCTCCACGCTCATACTGACGATTACCCTTGCGCACAAGGCGACGCTCTGGCATCTTCTGTGCCATAACCTCTCCCGACACTAGAAGAGCAACAAAAAGGGTTAATATGGTTAAAATTCTCTGTTTCATCACTTTACCTCCTCCTCTTCTAACTCTTCAACCGGTTTGGTCTCCTCAACAAAGTAGTAGATTTTGCTATATGCACTCTCATTCTCCGAAGCCTCAAAAATAGCCTTAGCGAACTTTACAAGGTCGGCATCTCGCAGCACACTTACCAAATCCATTACACTCTTCTGTGGCAAATCAATCTCCTTAATAGCCTCTACAATCTCGTCGGTAGACATCTCCATCGCTCCCACACCAAAACGGCCATCAAGATATGTGCGGACAATCTCAGAGAGGGCAGAGTAGTACTCCTTGTGGCGATTATTCTGCCATAGCTTCTGGTTTTGCAGATTCTCCAAAGCGGTAATTGCAACGATATGCGGCGGCAGTGGTGGCTCGGGCTTAAAGAGGTCGGAAATCTTCTTACCGCGCTTTGCGAGGTAGCGGGCAAGCAGGTAGACTGCCAGAGCAAGTATAGCCAAAATCGCAAGTAAAATGGTCAGATAACCCGATATTTCACCAAACTTGAATGGGAGAGTCTTGACAGGCTTAATGTCGCACAACATCGCCGTAGAGTCAATCTTGAATGTATTAACCACAACAAGTAGCGAATCTTTGACGCCATAGAGAGTATCAACAATATTCTTATCGGCATATAGAACACTCGGACGTCCCATATTATAGACTCCTTCATCAAATGCCGTAAGGGTATATCGCTTGCGAAGTAAAAGGCGACGACCCTTGCGCTCAAGTGTATCTACTGGATGGTCCTCAAGACACTCTACCGTTCCAAATTGAGGCATACCATCCTCTGCAGCAGGTTGCTCGCCCATGCTAAAGGCTGGGAAGAAGAGGCTCTGCACCTGATCCTTCTCAACATCAATAGTAAGGGTAAAGCGGTCGCCGATAAGTATGCTATCTGGCTCAATATATGCCTTGACTGTTGGTGTAACGCTCTGTGCCATAATGTTAAATGAGGCACATGCGAAGAGCAGAGTCAAGATATGTTTAACTCGTGTAATCATCTCTTTTTGAAGAGTTTTATCAGTTCGGCAACATAGTCAGCATCTGTTGTAAGGTCGGCTGTATCTATGCGGTTATGTTTAAGCAGGGTGTTTGTCGCCTGCTCACGCTGGTTATATTGCTCAGCAAAGAAGTTGCGCACGGCGGCTGAAGAGCTATCAATCCACATCTTCTCTCCGCTCTCGGCATCGCGCATCTCGATTATGCCCACATCGGGCAGAACCTTGTCGCGAGGGTCTGTAACTCGTATAGCGACAACATCGTGGCGTGAGGTGGCAATCTTCAGCGCATCCTCAAAAGGCTCCATGTCGCGCTTTGGAATTATAAAATCGGAGAGCACAAAGGCGGTACAGTGCTTTTTATTGACATTGGTCATGTAGCGCACCGCCTCCGAGAGGGCTGTGCCGTCAGAGGTTGGTGTAAACTCAATAAGCGAGCGGATAATCATCAGAATATGGCTTCTGCCCTTCTTTGGCGGGATAAACTTCTCAACCTTGTCAGAGAAGAATATACAACCCACCTTATCGCCCGTCTGAGCTGCTGAAAAGGCGAGCACTGCGGCAACCTCAGTAATCATATTACGCTTGGTCTGCTCCGTAGTGCCGAACTTACCTGAGCCACTGACATCGACAACAAGCATCATCGTAAGCTCACGCTCCTCCTCATAAATCTTGATGTGTGGAGAGGCTGAGCGAGCTGTTACATTCCAATCGATATCTCTGACATCGTCGCCAATACGATACTCGCGCACCTCGGCAAAGGACATACCGCGTCCCTTGAATGCCGTATGATACTTTCCTGCGAATATCTCATTCGACAAGCCTCGGGTCTTAATCTCTATCTTTCGGACCCTCTTCAGAATATCGCTTTCGCTCTGATTCATTATGGTACGATAACGTTGTTGAGAATCTCTGTAATAATCTCCTCGGTGGTAATATTCTCCGCCTCAGCCTCATAAGTAAGGCCGATACGGTGGCGAAGCACGTCGTGGCATACGGCACGCACATCCTCCGGAATAACATATCCACGGCGGCGGATAAAGGCGTAAGCGCGCGCTGCCTTAGCAAGCGAGATGCTCGCACGTGGAGAGCCTCCATAGGCGATAAGAGACTGCAACTTCTGTAGATTATACTCTGCAGGCTCACGAGTAGCGAAGATAATATCGACGATATACTTCTCAATCTTCTCGTCCATATAGACATCCTCCACAACCTTACGTGCGCGGACAATATCCTGTGGAGTGATAATCTTGTTTGGGGTTGGCATACCAGCGCCAGAGAGGTTCATGCGAACAATATCTCTCTCCTCCGACTTCTTAGGGTATGAAATCTTGACTTTGAGCATAAATCGGTCTACCTGCGCCTCTGGCAGTGGATAGGTTCCCTCCTGCTCAAGTGGGTTCTGAGTTGCAAGCACAAGGAATGGCTCTGGTAGGCGGTAGGTACTCTCGCCGATAGTCACCTGACGCTCCTGCATAGCCTCAAGGAGAGCTGACTGCACCTTTGCCGGTGAACGGTTAATCTCATCGGCAAGCACAAAGTTAGCAAATACAGGACCCTTGCGGACTGTAAACTCCTCGCTCTTCTGCGAGTAGATTAGCGTACCCACAACATCGGCAGGGAGAAGGTCCGGAGTGAACTGTATACGCGAAAAATCGGCATCTACAGCCTTAGCGAGGGTGGTAATAGCAAGCGTCTTAGCAAGACCTGGCACACCCTCAAGAAGAATGTGGCCATTAGAGAGCAGACCGATAAGAAGTGTATCTATCAGGTGGCTCTGACCAACAATAACCTTACCCATCTCCTGACGGAGGGTATCTACAAAGAGCGACTCTCGCTCAATACGCTCATTAAGTTCTTTGATGTTTATTACTTCGCTCATAATTTGATAATTTCCTATATAAACGAGATTACTATCTTTTTATTGTTCATTTTTGGTTAGCTCTGCAAAGCAGTGGCGACAAATTGGCTCATAGGTATCCTTCTCACCAAGCATCACAAGGGCGCTGTCTGCGGTAAGGCGGTGCGAATGGTGTGCCAAGTTACCACAGCGAACGCATATAGCATGCACCTTTGTTACATACTCGGCAGTAGCCATAAGGTCTGGCATTGGACCAAAAGGCTTGCCCAGATAGTCCATATCAAGTCCTGCCACGATTACACGAATACCGCTATCGGCAAGTGTGCGGCAGACATCAATAATTCCACGGTCAAAAAATTGAGCCTCGTCAATACCTACAACATCTACATCGGAAGCCAGAAGCAGAATATTCTGCGATGACTCTACCGGAGTAGAGCGGATAGTTGTAGAGTTGTGAGAGACAACCTCGTCCTCTGAATAGCGCACATCGATGCAAGGCTTGAAAATCTCAACCTTAAGATGTGCAAACTCTGCGCGACGAAGACGGCGAATAAGCTCTTCGGTCTTTCCCGAGAACATCGAGCCGCAGATAACCTCAATCCAACCCTTTTGGCTGGCATTTTCTAAAAACATAGTCTATATCTTTTTTATTATTTGTCAATTACTTAAACCACTCTGTGTATGGCTTTTGTGCCAAGTATGAGTTGCGGTAGTGGAAGTCCGCAGTAACCTCTGTCCAAACCCACTCTGGTAGGGGTGGATTTTCAGTTGTGTTTGTTAACTCCACCTCGGCAACCACAAGTCCTTCATTTTTGCCCGTAAATTGGTCTACCTCCCAGGTGTAGCCCTCAAAATTGACAAGGTGGCGAATCTTCTCCACAGTGCCACTACAACGAGAGAGTAGCCTCTCGGCACAACGAATAGGAATCTCGCGCTCAAATTCAAAGCGACTCAACCCTCGGTCCTTGCTCTTGCCCTTGAAGGTGATAAAACCCTTGTCGCCATAGATTCTCACCCTTGCTGTCACTCTTCGGGCGCAAAGATAACCCTGAGCTATGCGACTACTGCTATAGGCTTGGGCAATAAAGGTGTCGTCGTTTACCAAATATTTACGCTCAATCTCCTTCATCGTGAGGCTGTGTCATTAGCGTCTGAAGCTATTACACCCTGGCAGTCGAGCGCCCACTTACCCTGCACGCGCAGCACCTGCTCGATAATATCGCGTACAGCACCTGCGCCACCATTATACTCAGAGATGTAGCGTGACACCTCAAGCACCTCGGTACAAGCGTCAGCAGGGGCTACAGGAATACCAACATGGCGCATACACTCAAGGTCGGGAATATCATCGCCCATATAGATTGCGTTTTTGAGGTTTACACCAGTCTTGGCAGCAAAGTCCTCAAGGGCTGCAATCTTGTCCATACAGCCTAAGTAGCGATGCTCAATACCCAATCGGCACAAGCGAGACTCAAGATTATTGCCAAAACCTCCAGAGATAATGCATACATTGTATCCGTGCTTTACTGCATAGGCAAGTGCATAACCATCTTTAGCATAGTAGCAACGGATAAAATCTCCCTCAATAGGGATAATCTTACCGTCGGTCATCACTCCGTCTACATCAAAGATAAATGCCTCAACATCGGCAATTACCTCTTTGAAGTTTCTCTTATTCTCCATATATTTTCACTTATTATATCGTACATTTTTCGTAGTGTCTCATTGTCGCCAATCAGCTTGCGATGGCGCTCAAGAGTCTGAATGTCACCCCTAACAGCAGGACCTGTCTGCACCTTTGATGGGTTGCGACTATCAATAGCTTTGGCAGCCGTCTCGGCAATAATAGGTGCGATAACATCAAAATCAAGAGCTGCATCAGTAAGCACCTCAGTAGCTGTGGCATACATGTTATTGACAAAGTTTGATGTAAGCACACCGGTAAGGTGTATCTTCTCGCGCAACGCCGCATCGGCTGCTCTAACATTCTGGCTTAGGCACTTTGCAAAGGCAGTAGCCTTGTCGTAGGTCTGACTGTCTGCCGCCTCAATAAAGAGAAAAATCTTGCTAAAATCGACAACGCGACCCGCAGAGAAGGTCTGAAATGGATAGATTATCGCCCTATTTACCCCCTGAGGTAACATCTCAAGTGTACCACAGCCCGCAGTATGCGCCACAATGGCCCCACTGCTAAATGGTAGTGATGCCGCCACCTCGGCAATAGCCCTATCGCTGACACACAAGAGATAGAGGTCCGCCGCCTTAAGTTCGCTAGGCTCTGAGCAGAACTCACAACCTGCAAGGGATGCAACAAACTCTCCTCGCTCACGGTTACGAGCAAAGAGCTGAACAACCTCAATAGAGGCTGCCTTAAGAGCCCTGGCAAATGCCTCGGCAACATTACCGCTGCCGACAATAGTAACTTTATCCACTTTCATAGCACAAAGGTAACAAATAATGTGGAAATGCGGAGCATTAAAGTGAAAAATCACCTCTGTGTGGTTGACAATATCAGATTTACCCTGGCTTAAATATTAAAAAAATGGGTTTATGTTGAGTAAAAGTGGTAGTTCGTTGAATTTATTTTGTACTTACAAAACAACTTACTATATTTGCAATACGAAAAAATTTTGAAACGATACGTCACATCATTTCTATTCATAACCGTTCTTTTCTTGACGTATCTAATTGTAATGTTTTGTTAAAGGAAAGTGTTTTTCCAAGGGGGATTATCTTATCCCCCTTTCTTTTTTGCATAAAATGAGAGTGGGCTGACTAAATTATCTTTAGCCAGCCCACTTGTAGAGTATTGAGTTGCTCAACTATTTCTTGCCTTTGCCAATGAGTGACATCGCCTTTTCGATTTTGATATCCGGACCGATGAGCATAATCAGCACGGCGGAGCTATCGGAGTGGGAGAACATCACCAGATAGTTTAGTTTTCCAGAGCTATCCGATTTACTATGTATTGAGACATTCTTGCCATCGCTGACCATTGACATTATACGTTTAAGCTCGGCGGTGTGTTGTGTAACCTCGGCGGTAAATGTCGGTATAGCACTGCCATCTTCGGTTGAGAGGGCAATCATAGAGTCAATACCAGCAACACCATTTGTCTGTAGAATCTCCTTAGACAACTCTACGCTGGTAAAGCCTGGCTTGTTGAGATACTTCTCAAAGAGCTGTTTTATTGGTATCTCGTGCGCCATGCCGGTCAGTGGCATAAGGAGCATGATAAGTATAATAATTCGTTTCATAGCCTATCTGTTTTTGATGTTTGTTAGAACCACAATCCCATACCTGCAGACATTCTGTTTGCGTTGATACCACTATATGATTTGTACATATTGAGTGGTGAGTAGTTTACATATGCGTACAATCTACGCCAGCCAATGCGTGCTGTAACACCAACCTGCAGTGGATTTAGAGGAATCTCACTCTTGGCTACAACCTTTGGCTTCTTGTATGACAATTTGCCACCCATAAGTATGTCGAGTGAGGCTCCTGCAGAGATGAAGAATCCGTTGCGGATGTTCCAGTCAAAGAGCATCGGAATGTGGATGTAGCTTATGGCGAGCTTAGACTTTTTTACCGAGGCATCGAGCTCTACAATGTTAAAGTCACCATGCTCATACTTTATTGTTACATTATTGGCAAAGGTGTAGTTCTCCGTATTGAATCCGAAGCCCAGCGTAAAGCCGAGGGTGCGCTTTGGATTAAACGGAACATTCATTGTCATAAGGTTGATAGCCAGCTGAACAGCCTTGCGGTGGCTAAAACGCAGCGCCTCCTGAATTGCAGGCTCACAGTTTGAAAAGTCTGTATTGACCACAAAATTGGAGCCTATCTCAAAGAGGGCAAGGTGGTTGTATGATGGCATGAAGCCCCCAAATCCAAACTCAGCCTTGCTGCTCTTCTTAGAGTTCTCTGACTGAGTTGTTTTGCTCTGGTTACTACCAAAGAGGAAGTTCATGCCCGCCAAATTGATAGATAGGTTGCCATTCTCTGTGGTTACGCTGCTCTCGCCACTCTTATCAAGGGCGATGGTCTGCTGTGCTGAGGCAGACATTACAAGTGCTATAAGTGCTAATGTTGCTAAAAATCGCTTCATACTCTATCCTCCATTATCTAATTGAGTTCAAAAATATTAATCTTCTCTATTGTTGCCATTGCCAACTCTATATCCTTTGACATGCTGTCAAATATCTGTTGTGTCTCAGCCATTGCAACCTCTCTATCTTCAACTTGTACGCCGTTGATGTAGCAGATAAACGATGGCTCCGCTTTGGGTTGCTCTGACCAGAAGAAAATTCCAAGCAGTAGTGCTGCCGCTACGGCGGTAGCCGCCGAGAGGCCGCCGAGCATCATCTTCCAACGTGGCGGTGAAACTTTTGCCTTTTTGCTGCTCTTTACCTCTCGTGCGCAGTCAAAGGCTGCAAACATCGCCTTATAGGGTAGCAAATCGGCAGGTATATCCTCTGCTGTGGCAAAATATAGGGCCAATTGCCGCTCCTGCTCCGTTGTGGTTTGAGTCTCAAAATAGAGCTCTAACAACTCTCTTATTCTACTCTGTTCCATAGTTCATCGCTTTTAATATCTGCTCCCTTATACTCTTTCTTGCTCGTGAAAGGTTCATCCTTACACTTGTCTGGTCACACTCTAACACCTCCGCAATCTCCTCAAGTTCGTAACCCTCGATGTCGCGCATCTGAATTGCTAATCTCTGCCGTTCGGGTAGTGTGGAGATAATATGTGTTGTGTATTGGGCTATATCCTTTATAATAATATCCTTAACACCATCCTCAGCCTCTCTGTCCGCTATCTCTACACTCATCCTTCGCATTCGTAGGCGGTCTATGGCAAGGTTGCGCGTCATACGACAGAGATAGGCACGAGGGTAGCTGCTGGCAAGAACAGCATCCCTTGCCCTCCAAGCCTTTTCGTATATGTCCTGCACAATATCCTCCGCCTCTACATCACTACCCGTAATGCTCAACGCTAAACGGTAGAGTGTATCCTTGACCGAGAGTGCAAGAGTTGTATATTGCTCTGTTGTCGTCATCAAAACTGTTTGCTATTTTGTCACTTCTGCTTATATAACGAATATCCCCTGCAAAATGTAACATCATTAGAGAGAAAAGTGGCTGAATACTCTCTATTCAACCACCTTTATGCTACTTATTATCTATAAATCCTGCTACCAATATATAATATAGTTACGCAGGTAGTTGATAACAGAGATTACTGACAGAAGTATAGAGAGGAGAACCATAATAATCAGTCCGAAGATTAGAGAGATCCAAGTCTCAGAGTTGTCTGTCTCCGTTTTGGTAGTGCCGTCGCTGTATGTTGTAACTGTTTTATATGTCTTTGCAGCCGCAACACCCATAAATAGTCCACCGATAATGCCCGACAGAAAACTACTGCCGTTGCCACCACCCTTCTGCTGCTTCTCTGCAATTAGGAAGTTGGTTGAACGACTTGCAAGCAGATAGAGTGCTATGCCTATGCCTATAGCCACAGCAGCCTCGGGGCTACCAGCTATTGCCGAGAGAACAATGCCGACGATTACGGCGGTGATAACCATCGCCTTAGAGCCGTTAAACTGTCGCTTGAGGGCGTGGTTGAGAATCTCATGTGCGTCGTTTATGCGCTCAACTATTCGGCTATTTGTCGGCATTGCCGCCACCGCCTGCTCAAGTATAGCAATAGACTTTTTGACAGCAGAGCGTTTTAGTGGATATGGCACCAAATCACCATCCTCATTCGGCAGCTCGCCCCATAGTGTTAGTATCTGGTCAATATTGCGGTCTAACTCCATCGCCTCTTGCGCGGGCATATCGCCCATACCCTGCTCTTTGCGTAGGTTGCGAAACTCGGCAGCAGTGTAGTCTGTGCGAAATTTTTTGCGAAAGAAGTTGTCGTAGAGCATATGCACTACCATTGCAAGTGCTGCAAGAAGTACCAATATGCTGGTAAATATATCCATCACATCGTCACCGGATGTTGTTGTTTGAGCAAAGGCACTATAAGAGCCAAGTGTTAGAAGGGTTGTGCAGAGGATTTTTCTCATATAAATCTGTTTATAAATTGAAATGTTTTAGTCTATTCAAAAATCAAAGATAGTCAACTTTTTTGAAATATAGATACAAAATTCCTAACTTTATGCCGAAAAAATAGTGTCACGCCAATGATTACTAGTATGACAAGTGTTCTATTTGCGATAATGTTGTTGCTCTGTCCGATGGTTGTTTTGGGGCAGAGAGCAGACTCTATTGTGGTTGAGCATAGTTCAGATACACTGATTGTCCATTACAATACTCGAGGCAATGAAACTTCGCCGTGGCATCAATATAAATACTACACCACATTTCGACCATTCTCTGTGGGTACAAATAAAGATTGGTCACGCGGAGGAGAGGATAAAGTATTGGCAGATACTGTAATAAACGGCTATCGAGTAAATATTTTGGGAGGTTGGCCTTGTGATACATTATCACGACATCATCTATACGCGATAGTTCGTGTTTTGCCTATCGATACAACGCAGGTGGAGAGGTGGTTGGTATCTTCGGTGCTGAAGAGGGAGAATATAGATATAAAGATGAGATGGTCTGAGTACTATTCTCAAGGCAGACAGACCCTACGTCACAATGAGATACTTGACCGCATGAGAGCCAATTTGAATAATTTTAAGGCGAGAAACAACGTATCAGGTGCCTGGTTCTACATAGGCAAAGGAGGTATAGTTCGCTCATATAGAATGTGGCTATCTAAGGGCCTCTATGATGCCAATAAGCCTTCAAACTATGTGAAAGTGATAGAGAGTCTTAATGCCGATACTCCATTTATAGATTGGCAGACAATGAACCCTGAAGATACCCTTTCATCTCTCTATCAACACTATGTTACTCCGGCTTATATAATTGATGGTGACTTTGTTTCGCCATTTTTATCAGAAAAATAACACTAACGAAGTAAAGCGATGAAACACCTTTTGTTTATACTGCTGCTTCTCTGCCCGATGGTTGCATTTGGGCATGATTTTGTAGGCAAGATACCTATTCAGGAGCGCAAGATTAAGATTCGCCAGATTGAGGAGCGAAGCCGTAGAGTGCCACAGACAGCAGCTGTATGGCAACAGTATGCAAAGGCGACCAGTAAAGCCGAGCAGAGAGTGGCTGCGGATAATGCGTTGGCGATGCTCTATGGCGATGTAGCCTTCTATAGTTATGTCAATGATGACGGTAATGAGGTTGCAACGGCGCGATTGGTGGGCTACATAGCCGAGGTGTTAGGCTCAACAACGGCAGAGCTCAAAGAGTTGCAGAGCAAACTGCTGGCGCATATAGAGAGTACTCCTGCTCCGCAAGATGCTGACCGTCAGGCAGGTAATATTTTGTATAACAAGCGAGTACTCTTGGAGCGCAACACTATCCCTTTGTTGCTGAAGGGGCGTAATGTTGAGCATATTCTGCAGCAGAGTCTGACAGAGAATCAGTGGCGAAAGTTCAACAGCGTCAATAGGCTCAACTTTCACAATATGACCTCGGCGCTCTTGGTTTTGGAGAGCTACCACGACAGCATCCATGGCAAAGAGAGCGAGCTTGTTCAGCCCTTCGGTCAGAGCAAAGTGATGACCGCCATAGGGCAGATGATTGCCAGTGGCGAGCTGACTGTGCCTAAGAAGTAACAATTTTTTGGTTTTTATGCTTTGTATGTAAATTTGTTGTATCTTTGCAAGTTGGAAACTAAAATAGACAAAATATATGGCAGTAGAATTAAAGGATTTGACCAAGTCAGAGGAGAACTACTCGCAGTGGTATAACGATTTGGTTGTCAAGGCTGGACTGGCTGAGAACTCGGCTGTTCGTGGTTGTATGGTTATCAAGCCATACGGTTATGCAATTTGGGAGCGCATGCAGCGCGTGCTGGACGATATGTTCAAGCAGACAGGTGTTGAGAATGCCTACTTCCCACTCTTTATCCCTAAGTCTTTCTTCTCTCGTGAGGCAAGCCACGTTGAGGGCTTTGCGAAGGAGTGCGCTGTAGTTACACACTACCGCCTTAAGAATGACCCGGCAGGTAAGGGTGTTGTTGTAGATCCAGAGGCTCGTCTTGAGGAGGAGCTTATTGTGCGTCCAACATCAGAGACTATTATCTGGAACACATACAAGAACTGGATTACATCATACCGCGACCTTCCAATTCTCTGCAACCAGTGGGCAAATGTTGTTCGTTGGGAGATGCGTACTCGACTCTTCCTTCGTACTGCGGAGTTCCTCTGGCAGGAGGGCCACACTGCTCACGAGACCAAAGAGGAGGCTATTGAGGAGGCAACAAAGATGATTTATGTCTACCAGAAGTTTGCTCAGGAGTGGATGTGTCTGCCGGTTGTTGTAGGCCACAAGTCTCCAAACGAGCGTTTTGCCGGTGCTGAGGATACTCTTACTATCGAGGCACTTATGCAGGATGGTAAGGCTCTTCAGAGCGGTACTTCACACTTCCTCGGTCAGAACTTTGCAAAGGCATTTGATGTTAAGTATGCAAACCGCGAGGGTAAGCTGGAGTATGTATGGGCAACCTCTTGGGGTGTATCAACTCGTCTGATGGGTGCGCTTATTATGGCTCACTCTGACAATAACGGTCTTGTTCTTCCTCCAAAGCTCGCGCCTATTCAGGTAGTTATCGTACCTATCTACAAGGGTGATGAGCAGCTTGCTGCAGCTCGTGCAAAGATGAACGAGATTGCTGACGGTCTTGCTGCGCTCGGCATCCGTGTTAAGGTTGACGACCGCGATAATCTCCGCCCAGGCTTCAAGTTTGCTGAGTACGAGCTTAAGGGTGTACCTGTACGCCTTGCACTCGGTCAGCGTGACCTTCAGAATGGCACTATTGAGCTTGCTCGTCGTGATACACTTACAAAGGAGACCGTATCTCAGGAGGGTATCGTAGAGCGTATCGCTGCTCTGCTTGATGAGATTCAGGCAAATATCTATACTAAGGCTCTTAACTTCCGCGACTCTATGATTACCAAGGTTGATACTTGGGAGGAGTTTGTTGAGGTACTTAACAACAAGGGTGGCTTTATCTCAGCACACTGGGATGGTACTCCAGAGACCGAGCAGGCTATTAAGGATGCGACTAAGGCAACTATCCGTTGTATTCCTATGGATGCAGAGCCTGAGGAGGGAAAGTGTATCTTTACCGGCAAGCCTTCACACTGCCGCGTTCTGTTTGCGAAGAGCTACTAAACGAAGGATTACAGCAAAAAATATGGCGGAGAGTATCAAGTACCTCCGCCATATTTTTTTGCCCATTGGGCAGATAACTATCAATTATAGTGTTGCAAGAAAATCGCTAACATTCTTCTCAATGCGTGCAGCTACATCGTCGCACTCTGCCTTAACGAACTTCTCGCCAGTGATGTTCTCGTACAGCTCAATGTAGCGGTCAGTGATAGAGGCAACAATCTCTGGAGTCATCTCAGGCACCTGCTGTCCATCCTGACCCTGGAAACCATTTGCCATAAGCCACTCACGAACAAACTCCTTGCTCAGCTGCTTCTGCTTCTCACCTGCGGCAAGACGCTCTGCATAACCCTCAGCATAGAAGTAACGTGAAGAGTCTGGAGTGTGAATCTCATCCATAAGGTAGATTACACCATTCTTCTTACCAAACTCGTACTTTGTATCTACAAGGATAAGACCCATCTTTGCAGCAATCTCAGTACCGCGAGCGAAGATTGCACGAGTGTAAGCCTCAAGCTGCTCATAATCCTCACGGCTAACGATACCGCGAGCAATAATCTCCTCCTTAGAGATATCCTCATCGTGACCCTCGTCTGCCTTGGTAGTAGGGGTGATGATTGGCTCTGGGAACTTCTGGTTCTCAACCATACCATCCGGCATAGTTACACCACAGATAGTGCGCTTGCCAGCCTTGTACTCACGCCACGCGTGACCAGAGAGGTAGCCACGGATTACCATCTCCACCTTGAATGGCTCGCATTTGTGACCTACAGTAACCATTGGATCTGGAACGGCAATTTTCCAGTTTGGAAGGATGTCTGCTGTAGCATCAAGGAATGATGCAGCAATCTGGTTAAGCACCTGACCCTTGAAAGGGATACCCTTTGGTAGCACCACATCAAAAGCAGAGATACGGTCAGAGACAACCATTACAAGGTAGTCGCCCTCAATGCTATAAACATCGCGCACTTTGCCTACATAGTGGCCCTGCTGACCCTTAAAGTTGAAGTTAGTCTTTACAATAGCTTCCATTATACTTTATATTAGATTGTTTTGTTTCTGCCACAAAGTTATAATAAATTCAGATACCGCCTGCAGCTATGAACAATATTTTTGCACAATCAATAGACAGAATGCCCATTTTTTTCTCATAATCATTGACTTTCAAAAATAAATTCTATAAATTTGTAGTATGAAACACTCTAACTTTCTTGCATTTGACCTCGGTGCAACATCTGGTCGCACCCTGCTGGGAACTCTACGCGATGGCCGTGTGGAGGTTGAGGAACTCACCCGTTTTGGTAATGGTATTATTGCTGTTAATGGCAAGTACTATTGGAATATTCTTGGCCTCTATGAGCATATTGTAGAGGGCCTTACAGAGTGCGCTAAGCGAGGCATACGCCCCGACTCTGTGGGTATTGACACCTGGGGTGTAGATGTGGTGCCAATTGGTAGCGATGGCTCAATACTGGGTAATCCTCGCGCATATCGTGACCCATACACCAACGGTGCTCCAGAGGAGTTTTTTAAGAAAATTCCGCGCGAAGAGGTATATAACAGAACGGGCATTCAGGTGATGAATTTCAACACTCTGTTTCAGATTTATGCAGCCGTTAAGGAGGGTTATGCCCCAGTTTTGCAGGCGGAGAGACTGCTCTTTATCCCCGATGCGCTGAGCTATATGCTTACCGGCAAGCAGATTTGTGAATACACTATCGCCTCAACATCGCAGGCTCTTAATCCTCGTACACTACAGTGGGATGGGGATTTGCTCGCCGCAGCAGGTGTTAAGGAGGATATTCTCCTTGAGCCAACACTCCCAGGTTGCGTAATTGGTAAGCTAAATACCACGCTGGCAACCCAGACAGGCATAGGCGAGGTTGATGTTGTTGCCGTTGCTGGTCACGATACCGCCTCGGCTGTGATGGCAGTGCCTGTGGAGGGTGAGAATTTTGCATATCTATCTTCAGGAACATGGTCGCTAATGGGCATTGAGACCCGCATGCCGATAATTACTGAGGAGTCTATGCGTCAGAACTTCACAAATGAGGGTGGTGTTGAGGGTACAACCCGCTTTTTGAAGAATATATGCGGAATGTGGATTCTTGAGCAGTGTCGCAAGGAGTGGAGTCGACAAGGTAAGGAGTATTCATATCCAGAGATTGTCGCTATGGCTCAGAGCGCCGAGCCTTTCCAGTGCTTTATCAACCCCGATGATGCCGCTTTTGCCAATCCGGAGTCGATGCTGGGGGCTATTGAGTCGTTCTGCTCTCGCACTTGTCAGCAGGCACCAGAGAGTGATAGTCAGATTGTCCGCACAATATTTGAGAGCCTTGCACTGCGTTATCGCCAGGTGCTTGAGATTCTTGAATCTATGGCTCCATTTGCAATTGACACCCTGCATATTATTGGCGGAGGTGCTAAGAATGCACTGCTTAACCAGTATACGGCAAATGCTACGGGCAAACGCGTTGTTGCAGGACCATCGGAGGCTACAGCTATCGGAAACATTATGATGCAGGCGGTTGGCGCAGGGGTTGTTGGCTCCGTAGCCGAGGCTCGCAAGATTATCCGCAACTCTATTGCTACAGAGGAGTTTACACCTCAGAGCAGCGAGGCGTGGAGCGAGGCATATAGCAAGTTTGTAACCTTAAAATAGAGTAACCTTAAAAACCTATAAAACTATGAATGAATTGAGAATTAAGCAGGCGTACGATATTGCTGTTGAGCGATATGCAGAGCTTGGTATAGATGTGGAGCAGGTGCTCGAGCAGCTTCAGAAAGTTGAAATTTCTATGCACTGCTGGCAGGCAGATGATGTGTCTGGCTTTGAGGCTAGTGGTGAGCTTACTGGTGGCATTCAGGCTACGGGAAATTATCCGGGTAAGGCTCGCAATATTGATGAGTTGCGTGCCGATATTCTCAAGGCATCATCTCTTATCCCTGGTCGTCAGCGACTAAACCTGCACGAGATTTATGGCGACTTTGGTGGCGTATTTGTTGACCGTGACCAAGTAGAGCCAAAGCACTTTGAGAGTTGGATTGAGTGGGGTCTTGAGAACGGTATGCGTCTTGACTTCAATACCACCTCTTTCTCACATCCAAAGTCGGGCGATCTATCGCTCGCAAACCCTGACAAGGCTATTCGTGACTTCTGGATTGAGCACTCTAAGCGTTGCCGTGCTATTGCTGAGTATATGGGTGTTCGTCAGGGCGACCCTTGTATCATGAATCTGTGGGTGCATGATGGTAGTAAGGATATTACCGTAAATCGTATGCTCTACCGTGAGCTGCTTAAGGACTCTCTTGACCAGATTTTCGCTCAGCCGTACGATAATATGAAGGACTGCGTAGAGTCTAAGGTCTTCGGTATCGGCCTTGAGAGCTACACCGTTGGTTCAAATGACTTCTATATCGGCTATGGAGCTACACGCAACAAGATTGTAACCCTTGATACCGGTCACTTCCACCCAACCGAGAGCGTGGCTGATAAACTCTCATCACTGTTGCTCTTTGTGCCAGAGGTTATGCTTCACGTTAGCCGCCCAGTGCGTTGGGACTCTGACCATGTGACTATTATGAATGACGAGACTATGGATTTGTGCAAGGAGATTGTTCGCTGCAACGCCCTTGATAGAGTACATATCGGTCTGGACTACTTTGATGCATCTATCAACCGCATCGGTGCATACGTTATCGGTACTCGCGCAACACAGAAATCTCTGCTCCAGGCACTTCTTGAGCCGCTTGCTCAGTTGCGCCAGTATGAGGCTAACGGTCAGGGCTTTGAGCGCCTGGCTCTACTTGAGGAGAGTAAGAATATGCCTTGGAACGCCGTTTGGGATATGTTCTGTCTGCGAAATGGCGTACCTGTGGGTGACGGATTTATTGCCGACATCCAGCAGTATGAGCGCGACGTAACATCAAAGCGAGGTTAGGGTAATAAACTCATATATAATTTATCCACCAAAGGTTTGAGGTATCAACATCCTTTGGTGGATATTTTCATCAAATAACCCAATAATAGACGGAGCATGCTCTAACCCATAGTTGCATCTTCGCCTAGGGCCTCCTCAATTCTAAGGAGTTGGTTGTATTTTGCCATGCGTTCAGAGCGGGTAAGAGAGCCACTCTTTATCTGACCTGTACCAAGTGCGACGGCAAGTTCGGCGATTGTTGTATCCTCAGTCTCGCCCGAGCGGTGGGAGATAATGGTCTTAAGTGCAGCGTGTTGAGCCATGCGCACCGCCTCGATAGTCTCAGTGAGTGTGCCTATCTGGTTGGGCTTGATAAGCACGGCATTGCAGCTTCTCTCTCTGATAGCTCGGTAGATTCTTTTTGGGCTTGTGGTGCAGAGGTCATCGCCCACAACCTGGCAACGGTTGCCTATCTTTTCAGTCAAGCTCTGCCACCCATGCCAATCATCTTCGGAGAGAGGGTCCTCAATAGAGTCTATTGGGTATTTATCGACAAGGTAGGCGATATAGTCCACCTGTTCGGCTGTGGTGAGCTTTACACCCGCATTGCCCTCAAAAAGTCGGTAGTCGTAACATCCATTGTAATACTCAGTCGCTGCGCAGTCAAGGGCAAAGGTTACATCACTTCCGGGTGTAAAGCCCGCCTTTTCGGTTGCCACAGTCATTGTTTGCAGGATATCTTCCGTAGAGTCAAAGGCAGGGGCAAAGCCACCCTCGTCGCCCACAGCCGTGGAGAGCCCGCGATGTTTAAGTTCATCTTTGAGCACCTGAAATACCGCCACGCCCATCCTCATCGCCTCCTTAAATGAGCGAGCCGCCACAGGGCGAATCATAAACTCTTGAAATGCCACTGGCGAGTCGGAGTGGCGACCTCCATTTATGATATTAAACATAGGTATAGGGAGTATATGTGCATCGACACCACCGATATAGCGGAATAGGGGCATGCGCAGAAGTTTGGCGGCAAGTTTTGCCACCGCAAGCGAAGTGCCAAGCATGGCATTTGCACCCAAATTGGATTTACACTCTGTCCCATCAAGGGCAATCATTGCGCGGTCAATAGCCCTCTGGTCAAAGACTGACATACCCATAAGTTCGGGAGCGATGACGCACTCCACGCTCTTTATTGCCGACAGCACACCCTTACCGCCATAGCGGGTGCTATCTTTGTCGCGTAGCTCAACGGCTTCATGTTTGCCCGTAGATGCTCCACTTGGTACAGCGGCGCGGGCTGTAATTCCAGAGGGTGTCTCTACCTCAACTTCGATTGTAGGATTGGAGCGAGAGTCAAGAATCTCGCGTGCATAGATTTTAGAAATTCTCATAATTGTAAAATTTGTGTGAGCTAAAAATTGCAATTCTTGCACCAAAAAGTTATCTTTGTAAAAAAATGAGGAGATATGGCAGTATTCAAAGTTGAAGGAGGTCGTCGTCTGTCGGGCGAGATTACTCCACAAGGTGCTAAAAATGAGGCATTACAGATTATATGCGCCACTCTGCTTACTGCAGAGGAGGTGGTCGTAGATAATATTCCACAGATACTTGATATTGTGCAGCTTATAGACCTGCTTGCCGCAATGGGTGTGGAGGTTAAGCGCATAAGTGAGGAGTGTTATTCGTTTAAGGCGAGCAACATTGACCTTGACTACATTAAGAGCGAGGACTATCTTCGCCGTTGTTCCCGTCTGCGTGGTTCGGTAATGATTTTAGGCCCTATGCTTGCACGCTTTGGTGTGGGATATATGCCAAAACCAGGTGGTGACAAAATTGGTCGCCGTCGCCTTGATACACACTTCCTCGGCTTCCAAAAGCTGGGTGCAGAGTTTGACTACGACACTGCTGAAAGCCTCTTTGCTGTACGTGCAAAGGAGTTGAAGGGTTGCTATATGTTGCTTGACGAGGCGTCAGTGACGGGAACTGCAAATATTATCATGGCGGCGGTACTTGCGAAGGGCAAGACAACAATCTACAATGCTGCTTGTGAGCCATATATTCAGCAGCTCTGCAAGATGCTCTGCCGTATGGGCGCAAAGATTACGGGCATCGGCTCTAACTTGCTTGAGATTGAGGGTGTGGAGAGCCTTGGTGGAACAACTCACCGCATGTTGCCAGATATGATTGAGGTGGGTTCATTTATCGGCATGGCGGCAATGAATCGCTCCGAGATTACGATTAAGAATGTGTCGTATGATGATTTGGGAATCATTCCTCAGCAGTTTGCGCGTCTGGGTATCGCCCTTGAGCGCCGTGGGGATGACATCTATATTCCACAGCAGGACCACTACTGCGTTGATAGCTTTATTGATGGCTCAATTATGTCGTTCTCTGACGCTCCATGGCCAGGTCTTACCCCTGACCTGCTGTCGGTATTCCTTGTTGTGGCCACCCAGGCGCGAGGCACTACGCTGATTCATCAGAAGATGTTTGAGTCTCGACTCTTCTTTGTCGATAAACTCATTGATATGGGTGCTCAGATTGTACTCTGTGACCCTCACCGCGCTGTTGTTATTGGTCACGACCACAATGTACAGCTACGCGCGGCACGCATGTCGTCACCAGATATTCGCGCAGGAGTTTCGCTGCTTATTGCCGCAATGAGTGCCGATGGTGTAAGTACTATCCAGAATATTGAACAGATAGACCGTGGTTACCGCGACATTGAGGGTAGATTGAATGCTATTGGGGCAAATATTATTCGCGTAGATGAATAGAGCGATATGCTCAAAAAATAGAGGCTGGCTAAATTACTTTAGTCAGCCTCACTCTTAATATGTTGTATTGCTCGCTCAACAGAGCCGTGGAGTAGCAGAAGATTGCGAGCTTGGGTGTACTCCATTCCCAATTCGTCTACAATCATGCGGGTACCACGGTCAAGGAGTTTCTGATTTGTCAGTTGCATATTGACCATGCGGTTGCCCCTTACGCGACCAATGCCTATCATTGCCGTGGTGGTAATCATATTACACACAAGTTTTTGTGCTGTGCCCGACTTCATGCGAGAGCTACCCGTAACAAACTCTGAGCCGACGACGGTCTCAATAGCAATCTCAGCAACTTGAGCTGCAGCAGAGTTGCGGTTTGAGGCTATAGAGGCTGTCAGCAGTCCATTCTCACGAGCCTTACGCAGTACGCCGACAACGTATGGAGTTGTGCCCGATGCGGCAATGCCCACAACGGTATCCAATGGGGTGGGATTGTACTGCTCAAGGTCGCGCCAGCCCTGCTCGGTATCATCCTCTGCGCCCTCAACAGGGGTGCGCAGAGCTTTATCGCCACCAGCAATAATGCCTATAATTACAGTAGGTGGCATGCCGAATGTTGGCGGCACTTCGGAGGCATCAAGCACACCTAAGCGACCACTTGTGCCTGCACCCATATAGAATAGTCGGCCGCCACGTTTTAGTCGCGGAATAAGCTGACTAACAAGCTTTTCAATCTCTGGCAGGCATCTCTCTACAGCGGCTGCAACACGACTATCCTCACGATTTATTGCCCTTAAGCACTCGCTAACGCTCATGCCCTCAAGGTTGTCGTAGTATGATGGCTCCTCGGTAATCTTACGAAATGGTTGTTCTGTCTGTTGCTGTTCACTATGCGCTCTGCCGGCGTAGTACTCAGCCAGTGCGTCAATAGGCGACTTCACGACCTTGATAAGATTAAAGCCTTCGCGCTCAACAACACGGCGAAGTATACTCTCAAAGTGATATGCAATAGAGCCTACGGCGTAGAGGTTTCGTACTCTATATTGACGCAGATTTCTAGTAGCAAAGCTCTCGAAACATCGCTCTACAAGGGTGTAGATATAGCTGTCATCAATGTGCTCGGATAGAAATGTGGCATAGGAGGCGAGGTAACGATTTGCATTCTCTTTGCGGTAGACACTCTCCAAAACATCCGCCTGCTCTATCCCATATTTGGCTCTAAACAGCTCTACGATATGCCCTGGTGCGACACCCTTGAAGATATCTGCCAGCAGAGTCTTTCCTAATACCGAGCCACTACCCTCATCGCCAAGGATATAGCCCAAAGCGGCCACGCCACCAACCCTTTGACCATCTTTATAGTGAGCCGAATTTGAGCCAGTGCCGAGGATTGAAACAACACCTTCGCTATTTCCTACAAGAGCCTTTGCAGCGCACTCCATATCGCTCTGTGCTGTAATCTCAGCGGTATTCACCACTTTGCCAAGCAATTGACACATCAGCTCACTCTTAGCCTCTGTAACCCCAGCGCCATAGAAGTGTAGTGCCGAGAGGCTATACCCCTCAACTTGTGGTGCGACGTCGCGCGCGAGTATCTCTACAATCTGCTCCTCTGTGCGGGCATAGGGGTTGAGTCCTTCGCTCTGAAAGCGGTGATCAATCTCTCCACTTGTACAATCAACTACTGCCCAATCACACTTTGTTGAGCCGCCATCAGCTATAAGTATCATTATCTATTGCGTTTAATGAGTAACATAAGCCCCAGGAATGTTATCAGGGCATTAACAATTAGCAGCTCGTAGCTAAATTTATATCCATTAAACCACGCCTCGGAGTTCTGCTGTAGGATAAAGCATAGCAGAGGTGCTACGACAGCTACAACACCGACGTACTTGCCTCGAACCCTCCACTTTGTAAGGATTCCAAAGGCAAATAGGCCCAAAATTGGTCCGTAAGTATAACTTGCAAGGGTATATACAGCGTCAATAACATTTGAGCTACCGACAACAAAGAGCGCGCAGATAACAGCGAACATTGCCACAGCCATACAGATATGCACTCGCTTACGAACTTGAGTCAGTCTATTCTCATCATATCGCTTTGCTCCGCCAAGCACGTCGATAGTAAAGGATGTTGTCAGAGCGGTAAGGGCCGAGCCGGCTGCTGAATATGTTGAACTTACAAGTCCAAGAATAAATAGCACGCCAACGATTGTCGGCATAGTAGGCGAGGTGGCGACTGTTGGGAACATGTTGTCCGAGCCTACAGGAAGGGTGATATTCATGCGGGCTGCAAAGGTGTAGAGGATAACACCCAATACTAGTAGCACAAAGATTATTGCAGTCTGGAGCAGGGTCGAGACTACAAGATTCTTCTGGGCATCGCGGTAGTTTTTGCACGATAGGCTGCGCTGCATCATATCTTGGTCGAGGCCTGTCATTGCGATAACAGAGAATATACCTGCAAGGAACTGCTTGAAGAAGTATCTCTTATCGTTCACATCGTCAAAGAAGAAGATGCGGCTATCTTCACTGCCCTTGACCGTTGCAACCATCTCTGAGAATGGCATGTCAAGCCTATCCAACACAAACCAGATAGAGAGGGCAATGCTTAGCACAAGGCAGACGGTCTTGAGCGTATCGGTCCAGATGAGTGACTTGACACCACCCTGGAAGGTGTATAGGAGTACTAGCAGCACCGTCACAGCTCCGTTTAACCAGAATGGCAAACCAAATGGTTCAAAGAGCAGTAGTTGTAGCACTACGCAGATAAGGAACAGCCTGACTGAGGCTCCCAAAAGCTTGGAGATAAAGAAGAACCATGCCCCTGTCTTGTATGCTCCCGTGCCAAAACGCTCCTCCAGGTAGCCATAGATAGAGACCAGATTCATGCGGTAAAATAGCGGAATGAGCACAAAGGCGATGACAAAATATCCGGTCATAAAGCCCAGTGCCATCTGGAAGTATGAGAAGCCACTTGCCGCCACCATGCCCGGTACAGAGACAAATGTCACGCCTGACATTGCGGCGCCCACCATTGCCAGCATAACCATCCACCAGCTTGATGAGCGATTACCGACAAAAAAGCCCTCATTGTTGGCCTTGCGACCAGAGAGGTATGCCACGGTAAATAGAACCGCTATATAGCCCAGAATGGTTGCGATAATCACCAATTTACTCATATCTACTATCTTCTAAAAACAAAAATGGTGACCTCGCAGTATCAAGTAAACCTTGACTGCAATAGTCACCAGTTTAGGCATTAAACAAATCTGTTATAGAACAGCCAGCGTTGGAAATGCAGTATGCAAAACCTCCAACACGCTACTGTGCTCAGCACCCTCACGCAACACCATGATAATTGTATTATCACCCGCCACAGTACCTAAAATATCCTGCGACTTGCGGCTGTCTACAATAACACCAATAGCGTTCGCATAACCAGACTTGGTTATAATCACACCCACATTGCCTGAGAACTTGACACCCAAAATAGCATCGCTCAAATTAGATATGCCAAAATCTGAACGAGAGGCTATATGTTCAGCTGAAACATAGATATAACCCTTTTCAGGATGAGGCATCTTAGAGATGTTAATCTCCTTGAAATCGCGCGATAATGTACTCTGTGTAGCATGAACGCCGTGGCGCTCCAAATGCTGAATCAGCTCCTCCTGAGAGCCTATCAACTCTTCTGAAATAATTCGCTTGATAATACTCAAGCGTTCACTCTTTTTTCCCATAATTTTTCCAAAAAATCAACCACTTGTTGCAAATTTAGCCATTTTTTTGTAATTTACAATATAAATTCAATTAAAATCATAAAAAAATTTTCAAAACGGTTATTTTTTCTCAAAAGTTTGCAAATACAAAAATTATTTCTACCTTTGCAACCGCAATTCGGGAGTTTAGCTCAGCTGGTTCAGAGCATCTGCCTTACAAGCAGAGGGTCGGCGGTTCGAATCCGTCAACTCCCACGAGCGAAGCAGATTTGCAGACGAAGCCACTCAATGAGTGGCTTTTGTTGTATATGTACCTGGGAAGCTTGCTTACAAAGGCACATATACAACAAAAGAGAGTACGTAGTACAACTTCGTCTGCAAATCTATTTCCGAGGGGACAGACGGATCGCAGCGCAATAATCGCCAACGGCGATGCGCTGCAATCCTCATTTTTAAGATTTGACGTAGTTGTAATAAGGTGACGACATTACCTCGGTCGTGTATCTCCGCACCGCATTTTGCGACTGCGGCACTCCCTCGGTGATGATGTGATGTGGGGAAAAGTGTGACAACATTACCTCCTCGGTTATTCGCGCACCAAGCTATGCTTGACTGCGCTACCTCGTCGGTGATGACGCGCTGTGGCGAAAACCACATCACATCATTCGAATCCGTGTTTTTTTGAGTAACTTTTACTCTATTCCAAGTTGGTATTTGTAGTTGGCAATCTCTTCGGGGGTGCCGATGGCTTTGCCAGCAACATCGCTCAGTTTTACGCAGCCGTAGATTGGTTGGCGATCGTTGATGCGGCACTGTTTGAGTTTCATGACGATATTCATCGGCTTGACTCCATCAATGTCGCAAGTGAGGTTTGTGCCGATGCCGAAGGTGACCTTTATACGGCCGGCAAAGTACTCTTTAATCTCTGCAGCTGCCTGAAAGTCAAGGCCGTCGGAGAAGACAATTGTCTTGCTCATTGGGTCAATGCCATAGGACTCATATTTGCGGATAATCCTATCGCCAAACTCCATTGCATCACCGCTATCATGGCGCACGCCGTCGTATAGTTTTGCTAACTTCATTGAGAAGTTTCTCAGAAAGGCATCGACAGTATAGGTATCTGTAAGCACGGTGCCCAGGTTACCGTCGTAGACCTCAACCCAGCGCTCCATGACCTCATAGTTTGCCTCCTTAGGGGTATGGACTGCCGCTTGGAACATAAAGCACTCGTGCGCCATGGTACCTATCGGTTTGAGGTTGTATTTCATTGCCAGCGATACGGTTGAGGTACCGGTAAATGTCGGGCAGTGGAGCTTCATATACTCAATCATCACCTGCTCAGACAGGGCATTAAATCGGCGGCGCATGCCGAAATCTGCGAAGTAGAGGTTATGGCGTGCGGCGAGGGCCACCTTCTTCTCCATCTTTGGCGTCATAGCCTGCTCAAGCTCTTTGTGAGTCTGGTGTCCGTCGCCGATGTGGCGATGATAGAGCTCGGAGACGATGGCGAGGATAGGTATCTCGTAGAATGTAACCTTGTACATTGCATCGCTAACCTCGATATGAAGATGTTGCTCGCTGTCGAGCCAGACATCCACCTTTTCAGGCTCAAAGCGGAAGTAACAGAGCCACTCCCAAAAGCACTGAGGAATGTAGTGTATCGTCTTTACAGCCCAAGCGAACTCAGAGGGCTGTAAAGATAGGGTAGCAAGAGCCTCGATCTCCTCTTTTAGCGCAACGACAAACTCCTCGCTATACTTGGTGTTGTTGCGGTCGTGAAAGGTGAATGTTCCCCATGCCTTTGGATAGTGCACCTGGTAGTAGTAGGACATTGAGAACTTGTAAAGGTCGTTCTCAAGTATTGAGCTGATAATCATGGTTGTATAGTTTGTTAGTCGTTGTCGTTGTTTTGTGTAATTTGGCGTTGTAGGTGCCACATCTTATGTCCAAAAAAGAGCTTTGTGCCGACACGTTCAAAGCTTAGCGAGGTGTATAGCCTTGCTGCTTGGTCATTGCCGCACTCTACAATAAGTCCTATACGGCTATGGCGCTCAGTTGCAGCTCTTTGGCATAGTGCCGTTATCAATGCTACACCTACGCCTTTACCACGGAACTCAGGGAATACACCCACGGAGTCGAGGTAGAACTCTCCAGCCTCTGTCTCATCAGAAATAATAGGCTGTCGGCCAACTATCTTTTGTATGACTGCAAAGGTAGCATCTCGAAGCTCAGTGAGTTTACCTCCATCATAGCCTACTATTGCACCTGCAACAGCACCATCCACGTGAGCAATTAATGAGTGGCGCCAGCTATATTGCGTATCATGCTGTTGGGCAATAGCTGTGAGCACTGACAGATAATCCTTACCGCAGTAGCTCTCTAAAGTGCTCTTGTCGCCTATGGCCATAGCGACCACGCGAGCGATAGTCTCTGCATCTTTAGTGGTAGCTTGGCGTATAGTTATCTTGGTGCTCATTAAAATATAGTTACAATTTTTCCTTTTTTCCACACAAATGTACTCAAAATTTTTCAACATCAGAATATGTCACAAGAAATTCAAATATGAGTCAATGCATTTCCCAATAAATTCGTATATTTGCAAAAAATAATGCGATTATGAAGAGATTTTATACCCTAACTATTTTAGCACTACTTTTTTCCGCTTCGTCGGCATTTGCGCAGGTATCTATTAGTGGCGCAACCCCAAAGACTGAGGCTACATTTACTGACAAAGTTAAGACCGAGCAGGTTAAGGTTGATTACTATTCAAGTGATTCACAGCGAAGGGCTGAGCGTGCCGCTATTCGCAAGGAGAGAAATAAGATTGAGGTAAATGCCGGTATTACAGGCTCGCTGACAAACTTTAACAGCAAGTGGCAGAATGTAAACGGAACAACTAACTCTATTACCGGAATTGCAAACTTCCTCTTTACGCACAACTATAAGAAGGGTGTATTTACTATCGACAACAAAGTGACCGGTAAGCTTGGTGTGACTAACAAGGCTAAGGAGTGGACCAAGAGTCAGGATGAGTGGTTTATATCTACTGCTCCGGCATATAAAATCTCCGACCAGTGGAATTTTGGAGCTATTGCCTCGTTGCGTTCACAGTTTGCAAATGGTGTAAACGCTAACAATCAGCGCATTAGCCGTTTCTTTGCTCCGGCATACCTAAACCTATCTCTCGGTTTTACCTATGTATGCCCTAAGCCAAAGTTTCCTATCAAGGTCAATGTGTCGCCAATATCACTCAGTGCGACATACGTTACAAGCCAGTCGGTTAAAAATCAGTTCTTCTTTGATAAGTTCGGCTTAGAGTTTTCACAAGCCGATCAGCTTACTGAGGAGCAGAAGAAGACCCCATATGCCTATGGCTTGACCTTTGCAAATGGTAGCTCACGCTATGAGGGTGGTTCATCTGTTCAGCTCGACTTTGACCGTACATTCGGAAAGATTTTCCGCTATCGTACAACTTTCTACTCTTTCTATGGTTGGATTAACGAGATTAACCAGCAGACTGGCGAGAACAAGAAGCTCAACCTTGAGCATATAGCACCAAATGTGCGTTGGGAGCACACTGTAGACATCAAGGCAACAAAGTACTTCTCTACACAGTTCTACTTCCAGATGTACTACAACAAGGCTCAGTGCAATTCACTCCAGACTCAGATTGTGCTTGGAGTTGGTCTGAGCTATACATTTAAGAATAAGTAATAGCAGAAGATGAAGTTTTTGCAGAAGTACGCCCTGCCAATTCTGGTGGTGATAACCCTATTTTTTATGGGTTGGATTTTTGGCCACAGAAATGGTAGACAGCTCACTGAGGGTCAGATACATATGCTTGTAGGCTCTCAGGTGAACGATAAGCTGGTTAAGGTTGTTAGCTATATTGGCAACGACTATATTGAGCCTATATCTAAGGACTCATTGGCAGAGCTTGCTATACCGGCTATACTCGAGAAGTTAGACCCACACTCGGCATATATTCCTGCTCGTGAGTTTAAGCAGGTTGAGGAGCCTCTGCAGGGTGAGTTTGACGGTATTGGTGTGGTCTTTAATATGGCAACCGATACGGTTATTATCCTCAATGTAATCCCTTCGGGTCCAAGTCAGAAGGCGGGCATTATTGCCGGCGATAGAATTATCAAGGTCAATGATACCCTTATTGCCGGTCAGAAGATGGCGCAGACAGAGGTGATGAAGCGCCTGCGTGGTCCTCGTGGCACAAAGGTAGACCTTACTCTTGAGCGTAAAGGAATCTCTGCCCCTGTGGTGGTTACAGTTACCCGTGACGCCATTCCACTCAATAGTGTTGAGGCGACGATGATGATGACCGACAAGGTGGGATTTATCCGACTCTCGCAATTTGCTCGCACATCATTCCGCGAGGTTAAGAGTGCCGTTGACACCCTTCGCAAGCAGGGTATGCAGGGACTTATTCTCGACCTTAGAGGCAACTCTGGTGGATTCCTTGATCAGGCAATTCTTATCGCTAACGAGTTCCTTGAGCGTGGAAAGTTGATTGTCTACACCGAGGACCGTCATAAGCAGCGCATCCGCCAGTATAGTGACGGCAAGGGTAGCGCAACAGATATTGAGATAGCGGTGCTGATTGATGAGGGTAGTGCCTCTTCAAGTGAGATTCTTGCTGGAGCATTGCAAGATAATGACCGCGGAACAATTATTGGTCGTCGCAGCTTTGGCAAGGGACTTGTGCAGTCGCAGATACCATTTCAGGATGGCTCGGCACTTCGCCTTACGGTTGCCAAGTACTTCACCCCAACGGGTCGCTCTATTCAAAAACCATACACCGCAGGTGATGAGAAGGGCTACCATATGGATATAGTCAATCGTTACAACCACAATGAGTTCTTCTCGGCAGATAGTATCCACTTTGCAGACTCGCTCAAGTTTACAACGCCAAAGGGCAAGGTTGTCTATGGTGGCGGAGGTATTATGCCGGACATCTTTATTCCGCTTGATACTGCAAATATGAGCAAGTACTACTTTGAGGTGTCAGGTCGAAATATTCTATACCGCTATACTATTGAGTATGCCGATAGCCACCGCAAGCAGCTCAGTGGTGCAAAGAGCCTTAAGGATTTGGAGGCTATGTTTGCTGCCGATAAGGGGATGTTTGACCGCTTTGTCAGCTATGCTGCTAAAAATGGCGTTAAGCCAAATTATCGCCAGATTGCTCAGTCGCGTACAATTATGGAGAGCCAACTTAGAGCATATATTGCCCGCAACTCAGAGTTTGATAGTAGTGCATTCTACTACTTCATCTGCCCAATTGATAATACACTACTTACAGCGATAAAAACCCTCGAAAAAAATGATTAAAAAGACACTATCAATACTACTACTCATAGCTACCGTTGCAGCAGTAATCTTTGCCGCACTCAATAGCTTAAAGTCACAATCTCTACTGCTCAAATATATTGAGCAGAGAGAACTACAGCCTCAGCCAGAGCCACAACCTGAGGCCGTTATCCCATGTGATACAATTCCGTGCGATTCATTAAAGACAAACTAATAGTAATTTATACATTGAGAATAAACAAAGTGGCGTATGTAGTGAACATGTAGTTCGCTCATACGTCACTCAATTTATGCCTCTATTGGAATCTGAATTATCGACAACCATTGTTCTGGGTCTTCCTGATTCCACACTCCGTCAATGTAGGTGGTGCGGAGAGGTCCAGCAATCTTGTAACCATGTTCTTCCATATAAGCAAATGCTTCAGAGAATGACTCGTGGAAGCGTTCATAAGGGCCAATGTGTTTCATGCATAGCGCCTTAGGCACAGCAGCAAAACGCATAAACTGTATGATATCGTTGTCTGTGCCCACATCTTCCACCTGCTCGCAATACTCGATGTCAATGTCGGTAGGGCAATACTCTTTGTTGTGCTCAATGGTAAAGCAATAACCTGGCTCTGTGCATTTGCATCCGAGGCGGTGCATTTCGGGGCCAATTTTCTCTACACACAGTTGTCCAAGAGCAGCGTAATCGGAAATCACTTCACGATGGCTTGCCACAATAATCTCAGGCAAGGATTGAATACTAAATTTTTCCATTTTTTTGATCTGTTTTTGAGAATCCACCCATTTAAGCAATTGACTACGGCGCTCCATCAGCAGTTGCAATTGTCGCTCTGTCTCCTCTATCTTTTGAGTCAGCTGGTCAATGCTTGGCATCTGCGCACCATCCTCTAATAGTTCCTTGATCTCTTCGAGAGTGAAACCTTGCCGTTGGAGTCCACGAATGGTGCCCAGCCGTTGCATCTGTTCGACACTATAATAGCGGTAACCTGTCCACTCGTCTACTTCGCAAGGAAATAGCAATCCTTTTTGTTCGTAGTGGCGCAAGGTCTTCACTGTTACTTGCATCATCTTTGAGAACTCTCCGATTTTTAACTTTGTTTTTCTACTCATAATCGTACGATTCATTTGCTAACGAGTGCAAAGTTAATACATGCCCTTGGGTACGAGTCAAGAGAAAAATAAAATATTTTCAGCAAAAATAGATGTGTGTAGAATTGAACAAACCCCAAAAGTCTCTGCAAAAAACTTTTAGGGCCTGTTCAAAATGGGGGTAGCCTCTACTATTTTGCTGTTTATTTGATTAGCAAATCTCTGCAGCGTGGTTAAGGGCGCTGTGGATGTTATCAACCACATTCTCCTTGCCTACCATTGCAATAATGCCGGTGCGCTCAAGAGAGCGGTATACCTTTTCATTAACGCCTGAGAGAATAACCTTGCGGTTGTCGTTAAGGGTAGAGTCGATGAAAATCTCGAGGTTATGCAGACCGGTTGCGTCAATAAACGAAACCTTACGCATGCGGATAATTCGCACAGTGGCATTTGAGCGTGTACGAGCCATCTCCTCAAACTTGTTTGCAATACCGAAGAAGAATGGGCCATCAATCTCGTATACCTCAACAAATGGAGGGATGGTAAGAGTCTCGTCGTTACCCTCGCCGTCGTGGTGAACCTCAAGGACTTTGTTGATAACAGAGATGCTTGTATTCTCCATAATTCGGCGCATAAAGAGCACAACTGCCAGCACAAGACCCACCTCAATAGCGATTGTAAGGTCGAAGATTACAGTGAGTAGCAGCGTTGTGAAGAGTACTGCAATATCTGAGCGAGACTGTCGGCACATTGAGCGGATAGTTCTCCAGCCACTCATGTTATACGACACCATAATCAGCACGCCGGCAAGGCATGGCATAGGAATAGCACCCACAAGACCGCCAAGAAGTAGCAGTACGCAGAGGAGCACAACGGTATGCACAATGCCGGCTATTGGTGTGCGACCACCGTTGTTGATATTAGCCATAGTGCGGGCAATGGCGCCAGTGGCAGGGATACCACCGAAGAATGGAACTACGATATTTGCGATACCCTGACCGATAAGCTCTGTGTTTGAGTTGTGACGGTCGCCGATAACACCGTCAGCAACCATAGCCGAGAGTAGTGACTCAATGGCTCCGAGCATAGCGATTGTAAATGCTACAGGCAGCAGTGACTGCATGGTTGAGAAGAGTGTTTCACCCTCTGGAAGTGTTGGAGTGCTCCAAGATGGAAGACCTGAAGGCAACTCGTACAAATCTCCGATAGTGGCGATAGATGTTACGCCTGCATAGCTGCGGAGAATCCAGCAGACGAATGTCATCAGTACGATAGCGAGCAGTGAGCCCGGAATTTTCTTTGAGAATCGTGGGGTGTAGACGATGATAAGGATGCTCAGAATACCCACAGCAAACGACCACCAGTCGATGTTGCCGATATTGTTGAAGTAGCAAACCCACTTGTCAATAAAGTTTGCCGGCACGCTCTCAATACCCATACCAAAGAGGTCGTTCATCTGTGTAGAGAAGATTGTAATAGCGATACCGCCAGTAAATCCGACAATGATAGGGTAGGGCATAAACTTAATAACACTGCCCAACTTAAAGACACCCATCAGTACCAGCATCACTCCCGCCATAATGGTAGCAATGGCAAGACCGCCAAGACCAAACTCCTGAATAATGCCGTAGATGATGACAATAAATGCGCCAGTAGGACCGCCAATCTGCACCTTTGAACCTCCAAATACAGAGATTAGCAGACCTGCGATAATCGCAGTTACAAGACCCTCTGTAGGACCTACGCCCGAAGCGATACCAAATGCGATAGCCAACGGAATGGCAACAATGCCCACAATAATACCCGCCATAAAGTCCTTTGAAAGACTCTCAAAATTGTAACCCTTGAGTGTAGAGAACAACTTTGGGCGGAAATCAATAGTAAAACGAGAATTCTTCATAATTTTTTTGAGTACCTAACGGGGGGCAAAGTTAGTCAAAGATTTACTTTTTTAATAAAAGAAGGGGTTAAAATTTGCTTGCTGCGTTCTTTTACACTGTTTACGGCTCTTTTTCATCCTGTTTTTCGTCACATAGCCACCACTATGCTCCTCAAAACAGAATAAAAAATAGCCACAAAACAGCGTGTAAAATAATCTCGTAACCAAACATTAACCCCTTCTTAGAAGGGTCTAAAATTTGCTTGCTTCATTCTTTTACACTGTTTACGGCTCTTTTTCATCCTGTTTTTCGTCACATAGCCACCACTATACTCCTCAAAACAGAATAAAAAATAGCCACAAAACAGCGTGTAAAATAATCTTGCAACCAAACCATAACCCCTTCTAAGAAGGGGCTAAAATTTGTATGTTTCGTTCTTTTACACTGTTTACGGCTCTTTTCACCCCTATTTTATGCCGATTCACGGACATTTTTTGGAGGTTAATTGTGCATATTTACTATCTTTGCAAAAAATAAGGCACGATTTTTAGTTCTATCTTCGTTTAACTAAAAAAAGCTATGGCTATGAGAAACTATGTAATTATTATGATTTTGTCGGCTTTGGTGAGCAGCTGTTCAACCTTCAGCTCGGCAATGATAGGAGATGATCTCTACACTTCGCACAATCGTATAGAGATTGCAGCTCGTCAGAAGGCGGAGGCTGAGGCGGCACGAGCAGAGGCCGAGGCGCGACATGCGGCTTGGGAGGCTAAGCTTGCTGAGGCGAGGGCTCTGGCTGCGGAGAATGAGTTTAAGGGTGTTACGACAACAGTGCCTGCAGAGATAAATCCTTACGATGCAGTGTTGGCAGATAACTATCAGAGCGCCTATGCTCGTCGTCTGTATGGTTTTAGCTCGCCATCGTACAAGATGCCGTCAAGTTATTATACCTATCGTTACTCTGATGCATATCACTATGCCTCGGCTTACGACCCTGCATTTTATAACGTTATGGTATCAGGCGACCAGGTGTGGGTTGAGCCTAAGTATATAACCTCGATGTTTGGCAGTTGGGGTGCGGCGGTTGCTGTGCCTACATATGGCTGGTATTATGGTTGGGCACGCCCAGCATACTCGTGGTGGTATGGTTATCCTCGATACTCGTGGTACGACTGGGGTTGGAGTTGTGGTTATGACCCATATTGGGGTTGGACCTGGGGCTTCGGTTGGGGTGGCTACCCTTACCATCCAGGATTTATCCCACCACATCACCATCACCACTACTATCCACCACACTACGGAGGTGGTCACCACAATCGTCACCATATAGCCGTTCGTCCAAACGCCTCTCGTCCAGGTGGACGTCCTGCATATATCTCTGGTGGTGGCGGTCGCCCAGCAGCTCCGGCATATAGCGGTGGCAATAGTGGCAGAACACAGTATCGCAGCGGAACGGTTACCGGCAGTGGAAGTTATCGAGGAACAGCCGGTAGCAGAGGCAGCAGTTCGCAGTATCAGGGTAGCAATAACCCAACTCGTAACAGTGGTTCATTCAATCAGCGCAATGATAACAACTCTTTCCGTGGCTCGTCAAGCCATGGTGGTTACTCAGGAGGTTACTCTGGCGGAGCGCTCTCTTCTGGTGGTAGCCACGGCGGTGGTCAGGGCAGACGATAGTCTGGTATGAAAAGTGTATAAACAGTTAAAAAGTGCAAACAGATATGAGAAAGATAGTGTCACTACTTTGCTCCGCACTGCTACTTTGTGGCGTGGCAAAGGCTCAATATGACTCTGGCGGAGTTATTATCGACCCAAGTACAATCACTGCGTTTGATATGTTCAACAGCGCACATACGCAGTTTAACACCATCACTGCCCGCTCGGCGGCTATGGCAGGTGCGATGACCTCACTCGGTGCTGATGCGTCGTCAATGAGCATCAACCCGGCAGGTGTGGGTATGTATCGCACAAATGAGATAACTATTACCCCTATGCTCAGTTTTAGCCGTTCTAAGACCGATGCGCAGCCATTTGAGGGCAATGGAGCAAACCGCTTTGCGCTGGGTAACTTTGGCATGGTGGCAAAGTTTCGCGAGAGCTCTACGGGCATAACAGCTATAAATATGGGTTTGTCGTACAATCGCCTTGCAGACTTCAACTACAAGTACTCCTTCACTGCGCCAACATATGCTGATATGTCTATCGCTAGCGTCTATGCCGACCAACTCTCTTCGGCAAACATCACCGCGGCTCAGCTTAAGCAGAGCTACGATAGTTTTGGTAATTTTAGCTGGTCTCGCTATGACCCTACATATTGGGGTGCAATTTTGGCATACAAGACAGGTCTTGTAAATGATGATGGCTCCGGAATTTGGAGCGTAGATATGCGTCCTTTGAGCGCTGTTACAACCTCTGCCGCAACTGTGGAGAGTAAGGGTAGTGCCGGAGAGTGGGTGTGGTCGTTGGGAATTAACTTCAACAGCAAGTTCTACCTCGGCATGAGCTTCGGATTATCGACTATTAGCCAGGAGAAGCACATCTACTATGGCGAGGATTATACTGCCTCTCCTATGGTTGAGCAGAACTACCGTATGGAGTACTTCAACTATGACCAGATAACAAAGATGAAGGGTACGGGAGTGAACTTTAAGATTGGTGGTATCTATCGCCCGATAGAGAATCTGAGAATTGGTCTTGCCTTCCATACGCCAACATACTACTCAGTTACATATAAGTATCAGGGTGGTATGACCTCAAGGATTAAGGCGCTGAATAATGTTGATGATTATACTGTTGATAGTCAGGGATATATAAACCCACCATTCTCTGAGCAGACAGAGGTGCTTATTGACGACGGTGACTACAGTTGGCGTTATACAACCCCTATGCGACTTATGGCGGGTGTGTCGTATACCGTTGCAAAGCAGCTTATTCTCTCGGTAGACTATGAGCGTAGTTGGTACAACACAATGAGGATGAAAAATTCGCCTTATGGTCCACTCTACAAGGGATTTATCAAGGATGAATTTGAGGGTTCAAATACCCTTCGCGCAGGTGCAGAGTGGAGATTTATCCCACAGATGGCTATCCGTTTGGGATATGGTTTCTGGAGTGGTGCGCTGGATGATGATGACAAGGTCTACTCTTCGCCAGTTGTTTACCGCACAGAGTATATGAGTACGGGACTGGGAATTGCTCTGTCAAAGCACTTTAGCGTAGATTTAGCGTACTCATACAGCAAGAATAGCCTTACTCCATATATGACATTCTACGGTTCATATCCTGGTGACTATGGCGGTGGCGCTTTGTCTGGTAGATTTAACACCTCTATCGCTCGTCACAATGCAATGGTGACGCTGACAGTTAAATTCTAAAGGTTTAGGTTAACCGTTATAAGGCATAAAAAAACAAGCTCCGAAAATCTCGGAGCTTGTTTTTGTATATGTTTGAGTGATTACTCAAGAACTGGACCTGCAGCAACAAGAGCCTTACCAGCCTCGTTAGTTGTGTACTTGCCGAAGTTCTTGATGAAACGACCAGCAAGGTCAGCAGCCTTAACCTCCCACTCCTTAGCGTCAGCGTAAGTGTCGCGAGGGTCGAGGATTGCAGGATCTACACCTGGAAGAGCTGTAGGAACCTCGAAGTTGAATACTGGGATAGTCTTGGTAGGAGCTGTAAGGATAGCACCGTCAAGGATAGCGTCGATAATACCACGAGTATCGCGGATAGAGATACGCTTACCAGTACCATTCCAACCAGTGTTTACGAGGTATGCCTTAGCACCGCTCTTCTCCATACGCTTTACAAGCTCCTCAGCATACTTTGTTGGGTGAAGCTCAAGGAATGCCTGACCGAAGCAAGCAGAGAATGTTGGAGTTGGCTCAGTGATACCACGCTCTGTACCTGCGAGCTTTGCAGTAAAGCCTGAGAGGAAGTAGTACTGAGTCTGATCTGGAGTAAGGATAGATACTGGAGGAAGTACACCGAATGCGTCAGCAGAGAGGAAGATTACATTCTTAGCTGCTGGAGCTGCGCTCTTAGGACGAACGATGTTCTCAATGTGCTCGATAGGATAAGATACACGAGTGTTCTCAGTAACGCTCTTATCGTTGAAATCGATCACGCCGTTCTCGTCAACTGTAACGTTCTCAAGGAGAGCGTCTCTGCGGATAGCGTTGTAGATATCTGGTTCAGACTCCTTGTCGAGCTTGATAACCTTAGCATAGCAACCACCCTCGTAGTTG
>JAEIGA010001091.1_pt1 | contig 41253 bp, 29 predicted proteins | sample 9270691 | NCBI WGS metagenome assembly JAEIGA01 (sample SAMN17057246, study PRJNA624740) | gut metagenome | biome: biome; isolation source: fecal sample | host: Bos grunniens | place: China: Xizang | collected 2019 | reverse complement strand
GACACAAACACTATCGCAGGGGAAAGCACCTTTATTGTATATTTTGCAAGGGGTGTATCAAGTACTGCTGTTGCTATAAACTCTGCACCGAAAAACATCAGGGCGGAGAAAAATGCACCTACGCACAAAAACAGCACCAGTGCCACACGGAAAATCCGCATTGCGCCCTTGTAATCGTCAAGTGCACACCTCTCGGACACAAGCTTTGAAATAGCGTTGGGAATACCGATAGAGCTTACTGCAAGAAGCAGTGTGTATATCTGAAAACCGAAATTATAATATCCGTTTCCCATATCGCCGAAGCCGTCAATATTCGTTATTACCATTCGGTACGCAAACCCTAACAGCTTAACGGCAACCTGTGCAAATATTATCGTTATTACATTCATTAAAAATGTAGGGGCTTTTTTTGTTTTACCCATATATTTTCATAACCTTTCAGCTTTTATCTTACTACATCTTCGGTGAAATTATATACTGCACGTTCACCGCCAATAAGACGGGGACGTGTCTTTGCACAAAGAATAGGCGCACATCCGATTTTTTTCACATCAAGTCTTACGGGTACGCAAACCCTTTTAAGGTGCATACCGATAAGAGTTCCGCCTATATCAATGCCTGCATTCCCCTTAATCTCCTCAACCAAAACGGGATCAGAAAATGCCATATACGCATTTGTCGCAAAGGAGCCGCCCGCCTTGGGCTGAGGAACGGCGCAAACCTCTTCAAGGAAATATTTTTGTGCACATTCACGTTCAACAACTATTGCACGGTTAAGATGCTCACAGCACTGTGCCGCAAGGAAAATACCAAGAGGTGAAAGCACACTGTAAATCCCGTCAAAAATTGCCTTTGCAACCTGAAAATTTGAATTTGTTCCAATGCGGTCACCGCAAACCTCACTTGTAGAGCAGCCTACAACGAAGATATCACCTTTTTTAAGATATGCCTTCTCTACAAGCTCTGAAGCAGCACGTGTCGCTTCATTTTTTATTTCTGTAAACATATATACTCATTTCCTTTCACAAATATAATGAAAAATGAAATATTCCTTTTTTTCTCCTCATATATTTAACCGAGGTGATTTTATGAACGAAGAAAAGAGCGTTTGCTACATAACATATGCCGTTCCGCTTTCAATGATGCCGCAAATTCCTTTGCCCTTTGCTCCACAGATGCCCTGCGAAGAGGTGCACATACAACCACCGCCACCGCAGGAGGGATTATACCCCGAAGGGTTTATGCCCGAATGGTTCCTGCGGGGGTCATTTCCCGAGGATGATTTCGACTAACATTTTATCATATTAAGAAAAGAAATACAACACGATTTTAAGTTTTTTGTATGCATCTGTTTTAAATAGAACAAAATTTTCTTGACTTCCGTAAAATTAGATAGTATAATGTATGGGTGTCACGGGGTGTAGCGCAGTTTGGTAGCGCGCTTGCTTCGGGAGCAAGAGGCCGTGGGTTCAAGTCCCGCCACTCCGACCATAAAAAAGAAAGAATCCTACGCAGCGGGGTTCTTTCTTTTTTGCTTTGATTTTGGCTGGGCCTAAGCCCTAAGAGGGCAAAAAGGCACGGATTTTTATGTCCGTGCCTTTTATATTTTCTCGGTCGGATTCTTTGGGATAAGGTGATTGCTTACAGCTCTCTACAATTCCTGTTTATTCAAGTTCAAACGCACCCGTGTAAAGCTGATAATAAGTACCTTTTTGTGCTATTAAATCTTCATGAGTGCCTCGCTCTATAATTTCTCCATGGTCAAGCACCATAATCACATTCGAATTTTTAACGGTGGAAAGTCTGTGGGCAATTACAAAAACCGTTCTGCCTTCCATCAGTTTATCCATACCCCTTTGCACAATTTGCTCTGTTCGAGTATCAATAGAAGATGTTGCCTCATCCATTATCATAACCGGCGGATCTGAAACAGCGGCTCTTGCGATTGCAATGAGCTGTCTTTGTCCTTGTGAAAGGTTTTCACCATTATTGACAATCATAGTATCATATCCTGCGGGCAGTCTTTTTATAAATCCGTCTGCACCTGCCAGTTTTGCTGCATTTTCAACTTCCTCATCTGTTGCATCTAACTTACCGTATCTGATGTTATCGGCAACAGTACCTGTGAAAAGGTTTGTGTCCTGCAGAATTAACCCAAGCGAGCTTCTTAAATCACTTTTCCTTATCTTGTTTATATTGATACCATCATATCTGATTTTTCCATCTTCAATATCATAAAATCGATTGTAAAGATTTGTGATTGTTGTCTTTCCTGCACCTGTTGCACCGACAAATGCCACTTTTTGACCCGGCTCTGCATAGAGAGTGATGTTTTTAAGTACCTGCTTATCTTCTACATAAGAGAAGTCAACATCAAACATCCGTATGTCACCTTGAAGCTTTGTATAGGTAACCGTACCATCTGCCTGATGCGGATGCTTCCACGCCCACACGCCTGTTTTTTCATTTGTTTCGGTTATATTTCCGTCTTTATCTATCTTTGCATTTACCAATGTAACATAACCATTGTCAGTTTCTGCCTCTGAATCAATAAGGTCAAAAATTCTTTCTGCACCGGCTGTTGCCATCGCAATAGAGTTGATCTGCTGTGATACTTGGTTTACATTACCGGTAAACTGCTTTGTCATATTCAAGAAAGGAATTAACGTATCAATCGTTAAAATTCCAATACCACCTGCTGCGATGCTTGAAATTCCGGGGTTGGGAACCTTTGAAAGAAGCAATAAACCGCCGATTACCGCTATAGCAACATACAGAATGTTTCCTACGTTGTTTATAATAGGACCTAAAACATTGGCAAAAGCGTGTGCTTTGAAACTATCCTCATATAATGTTTGGTTTATTTCCTTAAACTCTTTTTTGCAAATTTCCTCGTGGTTAAACACCTTAATAACCTTCTGGCCGTTCATCATTTCCTGAATATAAGCCTCCGATTTTCCAAGTGCTGCCTGCTGACGCTTAAAATATTTTGCAGAGCCGCCGCCGATTTTGCCTGCAATTTTGAACATTGAAAACACACCGAGAACAACCAAAATCGTAAGCCATAAGCTGTAATATAGCATTATTGAAAACACAGAAATTACAATAACTCCTGCTCTCAAAATTGTCGGCAATGCCTGTGATACGAGTTGGCGAAGTGTATCAATATCATTTGTATATTTACTCATAATATCGCCGTGCTTGTTGGTGTCAAAATATTTGATAGGGAGATTTTGCATCTTTTCAAACATTTCACATCTGAGCTTATTTAAAAAGCCCTGTGTTATAATCGCCATGAGTTGAGTATATGCAGTAATTGCCACAAGAGATATTATATACATAACCACAAGAAGTATTACCTTTGGAATAATTACCTTTGATGCTTCACTCCAATTACCCAAAGCTACAAAATCAGTTATATCGGACAATATCTGCTGCTGAAACACAGCAGGAACAGCTGCCGTTATTGACGAAAGTATGATGCATATGATAACCAAGGTTAACATTTTAGGATATGATTTAAATAAAAATCTGAATACTCTTTTCAAGGAGGACATATTTATTGGTCTTTTATTCTTCATCGTCATTTCCTCCTTTTGATTGTTCCTCATGAATCTCTTTGTATATTTCACAGCGTTCCATAAGGTCAGTATGTGTGCCGACATCGATTATTGTTCCGTTATCAAGGACAACTATCATATCTGCATTTTCAACCGATGCAATTCTTTGAGCAATAATAATTTTTGTTGTTTCGGGGATATATTCCGTAAAAGCTTTTCTTATCAGTGCATCTGTTTTTGTATCTACTGCACTTGTTGAATCGTCTAATATAAGCACCTTCGGTTTTTTCAGAAATGCTCTTGCAATACAAAGCCTTTGCTTCTGACCGCCGGACACATTTGTGCCGCCCTGCTCAATATATGTATCATAGCCATTAGGGAATGAAGTGATAAAATCATCAGCCTGCGCGAATTTGCATGCCTCAACAATTTCATCATCTGTTGCATTTTCATTCCCCCAACGCAAATTTTCCTTAATGGTGCCTGAGAATAATTGATTTTTTTGTAAGACCATAGCTACACTGTCACGAAGCGTTTTTACATCATACTCCTTAACATTAACACCACCGACCAAAACTTCACCCTCAGTTGCATCATAAAGTCTTGGAATAAGCTGAACCAGTGTAGACTTGCTCGAGCCGGTACCTCCTATGATGCCGACCGTCATACCTGATTTAATAGTAAGATTAACATTTTCAAGTGCGTTCTTTTTTGACTCCTGACTGTATTTGAATCTTACGTCGTTAAAGATAATTTCACCGCTTTTGACATCAAAAATAGGATTATCTCCATTTACAATATTGGGTTTTTCGTCTAAAACCTCGCATATTCTGTTCATTGATTCTAAGGACATGGAAATCATAACATAAATAACCGACAGCATCATAAGCGACATAAGTATCTGCATACCATAGGTAAGGATTGCAGAAATATGACCCACATCAAGAGCACTTCCCATAGTTGAAATTACAAGATATGAGCCAAAGGAAAGTGCAAATACCATAATAAGATACAGGCAAACCTGCATAATGGGTTGGTTAAGTGCGACAATTTTTTCTGCCTTTGTAAAATCGGTGCAAATATCGTCTGCTGCCTTCTTAAACTTCTCTTTTTCGTAATCTTCTCTTGAAAATCCTTTTATAACACGTATACCGCGGACATTTTCTTCAATTGACTCATTCAGCTTATCGTATTTTTTAAATACTCTTCTGAATGCCGGCATCGCCTTTTTGCTGACGGAGAACAAGCCTATCAGAATAATCGGTATAACAATCACAAAAATTGTTGCAAGTCTTCCGCCCATAATATATGACATCACAACTGAAAAGATAAACATAAACGGTGCACGAATAGCAGTTCTGATGCACATCATAAAAGCCATTTGCACATTGGCAACATCAGTCGTTAGTCTGGTAACTAATGAAGATGATGAAAATCTGTCAACATTATCAAAAGAAAAATCCTGAATTATGTCGAAAAGGTCATTTCTTAAATTTCTTGCAAAGCCAGCTGAAGCTTTTGCGCTTGTATAGCCTGCCGCACCACCAAAACAAAGTGATACAACAGCCATTAAAACAAGGGAAATACCTATCGTAAGCAATACTTTAATTTCTATACCTGCGTTAATGCTGTTCATTAACTCTGCTGTGATAAAAGGAATTATACATTCAATTACGGCTTCAAGAATAATAAAAACAAATGTCCATATAGTTGGCTTTTTAAATTCTCTCACCGATGATAATATTTTTTTAATCATTTCTGTCCTCCTTTTTTGCTGCTGCATTCTCAAGCACGATACGCAATAATCTTTTCAGTTCTTCCGTTTCAGCCGATGTCATATTATTTGTCAAATAAAAATCAGACCGACAAAAATCATCATAAAGTGCCTCATGCATCTTTTCTCCAAGCTCTGTTATAACAATTTCTTTTTGCCTACGATCATTTTTTGACAGTATTCTTTTAACAAGCCCTTTTTCCTCAAGCTTATCTATCAGGCTTACTATAGTAGGATTGCTAAGATGTAATTCCTGCTCAATATACCTTTGATTGACACTTTTAGACTTATTTTTCGATAAAATAATAAGCACCTCAAACTGAGCATCTGTAATCTCATATCTTTTTAAATTGTTTTTTAGACAATTCCTTGCTTTTGTATTAATCTGCTTTATGATAGGCAATAGCCACGGAACCGTATTCATATAACACCTCTTTGATTTTATATCGCATACAATATATTATAGCACTGATGTTTCAATATGTCAATGAACATTAAGTGAACAATAATCTTTCTTAAATCCGTGTGTGTTGATATAAATATCGCCCGTAATTGCAATATGCTTTGCATAATCTACCACACGCACCTTGCAAAGCTTTTCAGTTTCTTTTACAAATAATTTATAGAAAAAAACCCTACTTAGTAGGGTTTTTTATTTACAGTATCTTCATCAGTGAGGCAACAAGGGTCCTTACTAATAATTTTCATCTCCTGATTTCTTAGGAAATTATCATTATTTTTTAACCTCTAATACAACCTTACCGACATTTTGTCCCTTATAAAGGATATCGTGTGCCTTCTCTGCTTCCTCAATAGGAAGGACTGCATGAATTGTAGGCTTAACTTCTCCTGTTTCAATCTTCGGGAAAACTTTTTCAACAAGCTCAGCCAAAATCTTTGCTTTTGCCTGGGGCGTTCTGGAACGAAGTGTGCTTCCAATAATTCTGACATTTCTTACATAGATATTTTTAAGGTCTATTTCAGTTTTTGTTCCGGCAAGTGCTGCAATCATAATCCATCTTGCTCCGTGAGTTAAATAATGAATACATTTGCCCATTATCTCACCGCCGAGGCAATCTATTGCAACATCAACGCTTCGTCCGTTTTCAAGTTCTTCCTTTAACACCTCTGATATATCTTCCTTTGTTGTAACAACAACTCTGTCCGCATTAAGATGTTTTATTGACTGTGCAATTTCCTCTGTTAAAACAGTAGTAATAACTCTTATACCAAAAGCCTTTGCCATCGGTATGATAACGCTTGCAAGACCTGATGCCCCTGCATTCATTAAAAGAGTATTGCCTTCTTTTATATTTCCCTCAATAAAAAGGTTTAGATACGCAGTTGCAAAAGCCTCCGGAATTGCAGCAGCCTCAACCATTGAGCAGTTCTTTGGAACAGGCATAAGCATATCATATTTTACCGCCACATACTCGGCATAACCGCCACCGCCAAGCAGCGCACAAACTTTATCGCCTATCTTCCAGTTTGATTTTTCTGTGGCGTTATCTCCCATTTCTACGATTGTTCCGGCAATTTCAAGCCCCATCCATTCCGGGCATCCGGGAGGCGGCGGATAGTCGCCCTCTCTTTGCATTAAATCCGCACGATTAAGTGCAGCAGCATGAATTTCGACCAGCACCTCATCAGAATTGATTTTAGGTGTAGGAACATCATCCCATCTTAAGCTTTTATCATCATTTACGAGAATTGCCTTCATATTTTTTCTCCTTTACAGTATTTTTCTGCAACCATCTATCTGTATGTCCTGTCCTGAAATATAGCTTGCTTCATCACTTACCAAGAAGCAAATGAGGTTTGCATTTTCAGCATTAGTTCCGGTTCTGCCCATATAAGAAAATTCGTTTTGCTGGAACGAATTTATATCAGGATCACTTGAATCACTTACAGTTCCGGGTGATACGCTATTTACTGTTATCCCCTTATCGGCCACTTCTTTTGCAAGTGCTTTCGCCATTGAAATAACAGCACCTTTTGTTGATGAATAACGAACCACTTCAGCCTTTCCGTATACTCCGGCAACAGAGGCAACATTAATTATTCTGCCATATCTATTCTCAATCATTTTCGGTAAAACCGCTCTCGTACAATATACAGTACCCATAATGTTTATGTCGATGAATTTACGCCAACCGTCTGTTGGTGTATCAAGAAAGCTGTGATTACCTCTCCATAAAGCGGCATTATTTATAAGAATATCTATTTTACCAAATTCCTTTTCAGCCTCTTTCACAAGTTCGTATACCTTTTCTTCATCGCTGACATCACATTTGAAAATAAGAACATCTTTTGTATATTCTTCAATCTCTTTTTTTACACTTTCAAGTTTTTCATAATCGATATCAAAGAGAGCTACCTTTGCACCATTTTGTGCCAGTTTTAAGGCTACTGCTCTTCCTATTCCCACGCTTGCACCCGTTATCAGTGCCGTTTTGTTTGTAAAATCCATGTCAATCTTTCCTTTCATTCATCATGGCACAGAAGAACTGTGTATTTTGAATCACTGTATTTTTCTATAAATTCTTTACTTTTTGCGGGACAAATCGAGTAACCCGTCGGGATCTTTTTTTCAAGGCATTCTCCCAAATAGCATTCGTCCCCCGCAATTATGTAAGTTTTATCGTTGCTTTTGATTTCTACGATACACGACCCTTTCGTGTGTCCGCCAATTTTAACAATCCGTACTCCCGGACATATTAAAAATTCACTATCAAACGTATTAACCCTAAAATTACTCGGTATATATTTTTCTCCGAGTTTAAATTCCTCACGCTGAATATGTATAAGCGAGTTTTCGAAATATTTAATGGATTCTATATGGTCATGGTGAGCGTGTGTTATAGCTACATCGCTGATATCAGCGGGTGATATATTTATCTTTTCCAGTGCCTTAACCGGACCAATAAAATTTTTCATATCAAAACCCGGCATTGTGTCACAACCGGCATCAACCAATATGATGTGTCCCTTTGTCTTTATCAGATACAAATTAAAAACAATAGGACGAACCCTGTTTTTGTCACCGCCGTTAAATATTTCGCTTTCAGGAAGTACAGATTCTGCATATTTAACAGGAATTATTTCCAAGCTGTATCATCCTTTCAATACATTCGCCATAAAAGTTATACTATTGTATTATTCATCATAGGAATATTCTGCGTCCTCTTCATTAATACGTGCGTATTCCGGTTTTTTATATGAAACTGACGCCCCAATTAAACTTACGTTACATCGTCTGCACAACAATAATTCATTTCCTGCTACTTTCAGGATTCTATAAGGTCCGTCAGTACCTTCAATAACAATGTAATCACCAACACAAATACCGCTTGAATCATTAACAAGCGCTATATTATTACCCTTTCCCGTATGTGCAACTACACCGTTTAAGGTTCCGGTTGTCCCGCTTTCAATCACACTGTATGCACCGTCATCTTCCACATAAACAATATCATTCATACGCAAAGTTACTTTATCCTCTGTCGGCAGTTCACTGACATTATGGAAATTAATCTTTGCACCTGTTTCTATATTAAGAGTCGATGAGGGGATATGGAAATAATATCCTCCCTGTGTTGATGAGATTTCATTATCCATAACCGATACGTTCTTGAATCTATTACCGCAAGTCACTATTGATTGATGTCCGCTGAATATTTCACTGTCGTCATATATTGAATTTTTTTCTACAGAAACACCATCCAAAATACCGGTTAAATAAACAGCCGCACGATAATTCTGTCCCATTGCGTATTTATAATGCCCTGAGTTGGCTATATAATTGCCTTTTACACAAATACCACTGCAGATATTGTTGTTTTCTCTTAAGCCTATCTTTATTCCCGTCAACGGAGCATTTAAAACCACGTTGTTCATTATATTAATTCTTTCCATCTTACCGTATGCGGAAATTCCAATGCCATAGCATTTAGCTTCCTTCATATTGATTCTTTCACTAAGTTCCTTCTGAAAACTAATATTGTTATTCAAAATATTAATATTTTCATACGAGCCTTTAAATAACTCATCCTTCTGCATGGCTATACCAAAATTATAATCTTCATTATAAGCAACATTTAAAACTTCTATTCTATTATCACAAATTGAAATATTACTCAGCTTTTGACCTGTATAAGACCGCAAATCAATTCCTGTATTTGCCTCTTTTATAGCATTACCGGCAACTGTAATATCACTTTCACCTTTGCCTGATACCTCTTGTGCTCCTGAACTTACTATTTTAATGCCCGTCAGAAATCCATCTGTAATATTTCCCAAAACGCTGCCGGCATCATAGCGTGTTTCAATAGCTGTGCCTGCAGGCTGTGATACATCTGCACAGAAAATGTTATTAACAATACTCTGCTCCCTGCCGCCTACACACAAAGCGGAATTATCATAACCCTTTACACTGCCTGTCCTGACAAATTTAAAATAACAGTTTCTGACGCTCACTCTTTTTGTTGATTCTCCAAAAGCAAAAGCATTGATCCCGCAATACGAATCACAATTTACATTTTCAAATACAAAATTGTCGCCTTTATCCACCCAAAATATAAACTGACAATAATCAGAATCTGTGGTTACATTGCAGGTCATGTTTTTTGCACCATTCTGATCAATAGTTATATTTCTAAATGAAACATTCTCAATATAATCACTTGCATTTGATGGTCCAAAAATCGTACGGTAATTACCTGCATTATTTTTGACTTTTATTATTGTACCTTTGTCACCGATGATATGAAGACCGCTTTTTATTTTAATATAGTTTGTGGCTGAAGGTGAAATGTAGTATACACCTGCAGGAAAATATATACTCACAGTTGCACTGTCAGTGACATCATTAATAGCATTCTGAATAGCCGCTATATTATCAATATTTGGATTATCCTGAACTGCACCGTAATCAAGAACATTGACCGCTGCAATTTCCTGTGCAGCCAAACAGCTTTCTCCGAATCCGGACATTGCAAATGTCAAAGATAATATCAATACAATTACCAATAAAAACTTCTTGTGTTTTTTCAGATTAATAAATGAATATTCCATTGCGCCACCACCTTCTGTAAAAAGCTGTTTTAAAAGCAGATGATTTGCATTTTATCGCAACATTTACTCCTTAACCGCACCAATCATAACACCCTGCACAAAATACTTCTGCAGGAACGGATAAACACAAATAATCGGCAATATTGTCACCATAATCGCAGCGTATTTCAGCTGTGCGCCTACAAGGCTTCTCTCATATGAGTTTGTCATTCCGTCCATCAGCGACTCCTGCTGCTGGACCAGTATCTTATACAAAAACATCTGTATGGGTTGCCTTGCTTCATCCTTCACATAAATCAGTGCAGGGAAATAAGCGTTCCACTGCGCAACTGCGTAAAAAAGAACCAGCACGGCAATAATAGGTTTAGATAATGGGGTAATTATTTTCATAAGAATTGTTATATCATTTGCACCATCTATTTTGGCTGCCTCATGTAAGCTCTCGGGCAATGTTTCAAAGAAAGTCCTCGCTACAATGACATTATATGCACTTACCGCAGTCGGCAAAATTACAGCCCAGCGCGTATTATACAGGTGCAAAGAATTTACAACCATATATTGAGGTATCAGTCCTCCGTTAAAAAACATTGTAAAAGTAATAAGAAGCATTATAGGATTTCGTGCAAAAAATGTTTTTCTTGACAATGGGTACGCTGCTGTAATTGTAAGAAGAACACTGATTAATGTACCAACAACCGTGTACCAAATACTGTTATAGTAACCATTCCAAATGTCCGAGCTTTCAAGCACAAGCTTATATGCATCAAGGCTAAATCCCTTTGGAAGTAAAACAATTTCTTGTCTCATTGCAGAAACCGGATCGCTTATAGACATACTTAACACATATATAAATGGATATAAAGTTATTGCAACAATAATGCAGTTAAACAACACAATGAATAAATCCGCTATTTTTTCTCCAAAATTTTTTGTTGTTTTCATGTATATTCTCTCCTAAAAAAAGTCAAGTAGTAATCAACTAACTTGCTGCTATGTATCCATGTGAAAATTATCTGCTGTATTGTGTATACCTGTCACTATTCCTAAATACGCAGAAAATTTCTTGAAATCACCATTAAATCTTTCAGCTTGTCGTCCTTAAAAGGTGTCAGCCTTTCTTCGTCCTCCGCATTGAAATTATATAAAATCTCTCTTTTTTTAACTATATGTAGATTAAATTTTCAATGACCGGAGTGTTGACAATCAACACTCCAGGTCACTTTGTTTTCATTTTGTCTTTAAGGTATGTTGCATTATCAGAGTTACAGGGGCATTGTGCCGCCTTTTTTATAACTCTTTACCACAAAGCAACATCTGCTACCTTCTTGCTTACTTTATTCACAATGAGCAATAAAGTTAAGTTTACAACTGAATTAAAGAGACTGACTGCAGTTGAAAAACTAAATTCTGCTCCTTCCAAACCTCTTCTGTACACAAATGAAGATATTATATCCGAAACGCTGTAGGTTGCCGGGTTATATAAAAGAATTATTTTTTCATAACCCACACTCATTATTACGCCTGTATTCAAAATGAGCATAATAATAATTGTTGGCAAAATACTCGGGAACGTAATACTTGCCATCTGTCTCCATCTGCTCGCTCCATCTATTCTAGCTGCTTCGTATAATGTAGGATCAATTGATGTTATAGCAGCTAAATATATAATTGAATTCCAACCAAATTCCTGCCACACAGTAGAACCTACATAAATTGTTCTGAACCATCCCGGTTCATTCAAAAAGCTAATTGGCTCAACTCCTAAATTCATAAGCACCGCATTTACAATGCCCTCTGTAGGAGATAAAAATGTAATCAGCATACCGCAAATAATAACTGTAGAAATAAAATGCGGTAAATAACTGACTGTCTGAACAAATTTTTTAAACTTTGCGTTCCTCAGCTCATTAAGAAACAATGCAAACAAAACCGGTATAGGGAATCCCCATGCAATACCATACAGACTTATCAGTAAAGTATTTTTAATAACACGAAGTGCATATACAGAACCAAAAAACTGTTCAAACCACCTGAAACCGACCCACTGGCTTCCGAATATTCCCAGTCTTGGAGAATAGTTTTTAAAAGCAATCAATATTCCGCCCATAGGCAAATACTGAAATATAATATAATAGGCGATAACAGGCAAAGTCATCAGCAGTAAATATTTGTCTGCTGCTATTCTTTTTATTAATTTCATATTTTTAAATTTAGAATATGCCGATTGGGTTAATTTGCTATCATCTTTTTTTATGTCTTTACATTCGTTACTCATGCGTTCCACACCTTTTCCCCATGAAATATAAATATCCATTGATATTGATTTTCCCTTATAAAATCCTTTGCATTTAAGAACAGATATCCTTTTTGGAACCATTAGGGTAATATTAAGATTTACAATAAAAATCTTAATATTTTCCCTAAGGGTTCCGAAATGCAAAAGGATACGTCACTCCACTGTGATTTGTCTATAAAGCCAACATCTGGATATCTAAATTCAACTTTAAAGCGTCAATCAACCTGTGAAGGTTTTATACTTGATGACTCGTTGCATCAAATTCAAGAAAAGAAATCAGTTTTTATATCTCTCGTATTGCTGCTGTTCGATCTTTAAAATCTTATCAATACCGACCTTCTTTAAATCCTTCTGGAAATCATCCCACTTATCATCTATATCTGCAGAGCCCGTTATAAATTTAGCCACCCATTCCTGCACTGTAGAATCGAGGTCTGCCATAAGCGGCTGCATAGTCATAGATTCCTCTGCTGTTGCAAGAATTAAGCTTCTCGGGAAACAATCAACTAAATAAGGTGTAACCTTTTTAACACCTTCCTGTCTTTTGGTGTTATTTACAATAGACGCCTTCGGGAATCTTGAATAAATTCCTTCTTCACTTCTGATATAGGGCAATGTTGGAGCCGCACCGATACTTCTTAATGCACTGGTAATATCCAGACCATCGGGATTATTAAGCGCCCAATCTGTTAATACAGGCTCACCGTCTACCATCTCATAGCTTAAGCCTTCAATTCCGAAAGTTGTAAAGAGGTTTCCTTCTTCACTGGCATAAACGTAATCCAGCCATTTCATAGCTATTTCTTTATACTTTGATGTTGAACTGATTGCAAAGAAGCCTGCAAGCGGTGGTGATTTTTCAATATGTCCCTTGTAGCCGTTAGGTCCCTGCGGGGGAACCACAGCTATCCAGTTCGAATCATCAACACCTGCTGATTTCAACATTTTGTCAGCTGTGTCCATATAGTTCATATATGCAAAAGTTGCACCAACCAGATTTTTAGTAGTCTTTGTTTTCAATCCATCAGTGTTTGTTGATAAATAATCAGGTTCAATCAAGCCTTCTTTATGAAGCTTTCTTAAGAATTTCACAAGTTCTTTTGCTCTTTCATCCTGCCATTCATACTCCATCTGACCATCCTCGTTGGGCCAGAATCCCTCGCTGGACGACAGATGCAGTCCCCAGGCATTACCAAACGTATTAAGACCTGTATAATGAGCAAAAACCATCGGCAACTCGTCCGCTTTACCATTACCGTTGGGGTCTTTTTCTTTAAATGCTTTAAGAACATCATACCATTCATCAATAGTTGTCGGTTCTTTTAAATTCAACTTGTCGAGCCAATCCTTTCTGATAAGCCAAGACGACGGTTCAGACAGGTTTTCACCTTTTGTTACACTCGCAAGTCTGTATATGTTTCCGTCAGGGGCTGTCAGCAAGCTACGAATCGCGGGATTATCTTCAAGAAATTTCTTGGTATTGGGAGCATATTTGTCAATCAAATCATTCATAGGCACAACAATACCATCTGTGCCATATTTAACAGGGTCAGAACTGGGAATAGTAAAAAGGTCGGGATGATCCTCCGCCGATGCCAGTCTAATCGTCATAGTCTGAGCGTACTGTCCTGATGGTATAACATCCCAGTTTATTTTTACGCCTGTCTTTTCTTCAATAGCTTTCCATACGGGAAGATTGTTTTTATAACTTGCTGCTGTATAATAGTTATCATAAGCAGCAACCGTCAGTGTAACAGACCCGTCCTTCACGATAGGCATTGTATTATCCTCAGTAAGGATAACGCCTGAATTTGTTTCATCATCTGAATTAGACGGTTTTGTGCCACATGCAGAAAAAACAGTAATTATAGCCATCATCATGCAAAGCATGCTTATCTTCATTTTTTTCATAGTTCTATGTATACGACACAGACCGCTTACCGTGTCCGCATCGCTGCACTCCTTTCTTTCATATTGTCATTCTCAGCATATAATTCAAATCAATACTTTGAACTTTTTAAGCCATCAGGGAATCAAAGCACATAGTTTGATTCCCTGATGATACTAATTTTAGGAAGCTGGAGTAAACTCAGAGAAGCTTCTGAGAGGCTTCAAAGTTCCCATGGATTCCAGAACATAGGTTCTCAATTTATATCCAGTGAGGTCCCCTTCCGGTACATCTAATGCAGCTGTAGCAATCATTTCGGGTACTGCATTTGTTGCAACATCGCTGCTCGCTATAGAAATTTTATCCAACACGTTTCCTTTGAAAAGTGCTGCAACTAATGTCACAGGTACATCTTCTGTGCTTCTATTTATTACGGAAAGTTCCGCTGTAATTGCGCCTGCTACTAATCCGCTTGCAGTTATATTATTATCGCCACATCCGTTATCGTGGTCATAATCCTTATATACTAATATTCTGCCAAACTCTATTTCCGGTTTGTCCGTTTCATATATTTTTATGTTATCAATTCCGAGACTTTCGCTAAACGGCTGTCCATCTGCAGCTGCATCATATGAATACATAGAAACATAGAAAGAAGTCGGCTTGAATTCACTCACACCTGGATAGTCATATTTTGCTCTTACCAACGGCATTGATGAATTATTGTAATAAATTTCATACTCACGGGCTTTAGTATAATATACTACTTTAAAATGATTCCACTTATTTGTTGTTACCTTAACACCTGTAGAAATAAATTTACCACTGTCAGAATCCCACGCTGTTATGAAACCATCTTTTTCAAAGTAAAGTCCAGCCATCTGGTATGTGTAACCATTTGCTGCTAAATTAATATTTTGCTTAGTCAAAACGCCGGTTTTTAAGCAATCAAATTCCATAGCAACTACGGCGTCTTCAGCATACAAATCTACGTTTGTGTTTACTGGTTTACCTACTTTAAAGCCTGCTGCGTCACCACTCCAGTTGTCTCTCTTATATTCTAAATACTTACCTATACCTTCTGTCGCATCATTCTGTATTAACACATCATTCTCGCCTGTGGTGGAGTTTTTGTAAAATCCTGCGATATCGGTAGTTCCCTCAAAGTCATCCTTGTAACCGTATTCAGCCTTTGACGGTGCTGTTGTTTCATATATCTTTATATTGTCAAGTCCAAATTCTGAGTTTGTAGCAAAAAAGAGTTTTTTCGGAACGAATGAACCGGTGTAATTAGCATTTGCTAAAAATGTACCATTGTAAAAGACATCATACGTGTGTGTCTTAGTATAGAGAACAATCTTAAAATGATTCCATTCGTTTGGGGTAATGAATTTACCTGAATACACAGTATCATACTTTATCTGTCCGTTTTCTGTACCAAGTAGAGTTGCCCTCGCATTATTGACGTCAAGAAAACAAGCGATTGTTGCAGTAGAACTAGCGGCTGTCTTATAATCGAATTCAAAAGCAATTACTTTATCAGCATCTCCTAAATTCAATGTGGTGGATATATCCAAACCCATGTTTGTGCTGCCATCAGTCGTCTTTAAGTTCATATATTGTCCTATTCCTGAAGTAGCGTCATTTTTTATTTCTGCGTCGCCTGTTGCATAAGCGGAGAAAGTGGTAAGTCCATTAGGTGCTGCACCCATGGTATGGTTTTCAAAGGTTTCCTTGTAACCATATTCATCTTTTGATGGTGCTGTTGTTTCATACATCTTTATATTGTCAAGTCCAAATTCTGTACCACTGAGATTAAGGAAGAGTCTTATCGGTATGAATGGAGTAGCGGGAACAGTGTATTCAGCCTTTGTTATATAGGCATCATTATAGAAAAGCTCACATTCTCTTGTCTTAGTATAGAAAATAACCTTAAAATGATTCCATTTATTTAAGTCAAGCTTAGTAGTTGTTGTAGAACCAGCAAGCTGTATCTGACCCGCAGCATCAGTCGCAATCAAACCCATCTGAGTAGTAAAGTTTACATCGCTATATAATCTGGCAATTGTCAAATATGCGTTACTTGTTGCCTTGAAATCGAATTCATAAGCAATTATTGCATCGGCTGCTGTTAAATCCAGGTTGTTGTCTATTCCCATACCCAGGTTAGAAGCTCCATCACTAGGTGCTATGTTCAGATGTTTTCCTATTCCTGACGTAGCGTCATTTTTTATTTTTGCGTCGCCTTCTGCGTAAGCGGAGAAAGACTTAAAGTTATTAGGCAAAGCGTTCTCCTCGTAACTTTCAAAATCCTCCACGCAGCCAGCGTCGGCTGCATAAACAGACACGCCAGCAACACTTACTGATAAACATACAATCATTATTAATGTCATTGCTAAAGAAATTAATTTTTTCACTCTCATTGTCAATCCTCCTATTAATTAATATTTTTATTGGTCGCATCCGATAATCTCATTACTTACCGTAAAAACCGATAAAACGGCTTGAGGCCCTCGGACGGTTGCCTTTTAAAAAAATCGGTTTTTTTGCATTTTTGTTTTTTCTATCACCAGCCCTCTGTATTTTTTCTTCTCTCGTACAGACACATCCTGTAATACACATAAATCGCATTAAAGGACTGTCTGCAACCTTTTGTCATACCTTTTTCGTGTCGCTCTTTCTGTCGGAATCCTAAGCTAATCAAGTGAGGTGCCAAAATTTGTGAATAATGGCCACCTCACTCTTATTATTTAAACTCAAGCACGAATGATATTATCGTCTTGCAAGCTGTCCAAAACCTTTATATGTCGGTGCCATGAAGGTAACTGCCGCATTAGACATAGTAGCGGGGATCTGTCTGTTAGTCCACACGTCATTTCCTGTTATCTGAGTTACTCTAATAGCATTACCGCCACCGGCTACGTTTATATAATCGCCAACGCTGATGCCTGATGAATCATTCACCTGAAGCAACGAGCTTCCTGATGTGGTAGATGCAGTTACGTTGTTTAAGGTACCCGTTGTTCCTGCTGCAGTCACACGGTATCCTGAATAACTTCTTCCAGGGGTCAGTGTTCCTGTGTTATATATCACATCGCCTACTTCTAATGTCATATGCTTAGTTATGGGGAACTCATTGCTATAATGAATTTTAATAGGATCACCCTGATCCACATTCGCTGCGTTAGCGGGAACATTATAGTAGTATCCGCCCTGCTTTGCAGAAATGTCGTTATTTGCCACTCTCAAAGATATAATATCCTTCGGTTCTACGACTATAGACTGGTATCCTCCGAAAATGTCATTGTCATCTCTTATCATATTTTCTTCTACAACAACATTCTCCAACGCACCCCAAAGGTAAATACCAGCACGGTACCACTTATTCTTCGCAAAGGTGTTTGCGCCCGGATTTATAATCATATTGTCTTTTACTCTAATATTTTTATAAGTAAACGGACCTGTTCCTCCGACCTTGATTGCTGCGTACGGAGCGTCGGTGATGATATTCCCTACAATATTAACGTTACTGATGTTACCATAAGCATTCATACCGATAGCGTAACAGAACTCTTCCGCTACACCTTCTCGTGTAGCTGTTTCCTTCTCGAATTTTATGGTGTTATTCGAAATGGTTATATTATCAAAATTTCTAAGCTGTCCGTCATTAATCCAGTTCGTAGTTATTCCGCCGCTTGTAATATGGTTTTGTGTCGCCTGTATAATAGAAATCGTGTTGTTGCTTACAGTAACATTTCTAAGAACATCGTCGGGACATCCCCATAAACATATACCTGTATTTGCCCTGTCAATGGTATTGTTTGTAACAGTGATATCGTTTGGTGTAGACCACTTAGGCTGTCCCGGTGACACTGCAACGATATTACACATTGTGTTAAATCCGTCTGAAATGTTACCGGATACTACACTCACGCCCTGATGTGTTTCTATACAGCCTCTGCCCAATTCTTCCAGTTCAGAATAAAAGATATTATTCACCATAACCTGGTTTCTTCCGCAATTATATATGCAGGAGTTATCATAGTCTGCGCTGTTCACAGGCTGAGCAAATCTGAAATAACAGTTCTGAATATAGGAGTTTTTACCGGGTTCACCCAAAATGATGGTGTTTACGCCGGTGCAGCTGTCGAACTGTACGCTGTCAATCTTTACATTGTCATAGTTTCTAAGCCATATAACAACCTGTGAATTTTCATAAATGCTATAATCAACACTTGCTGTGGTATTGCCCTCAGCATTACAGTCTATAGTGATATTAGAAATCATGAAGTTCTCAATACACGGAGCATCTTCTTGCTTACCGTACTGGTATTCCGGTCCAAAAATATGTCCGAAGTTACCGGTATCATCCGCAACCTTAATAACCGCAGAACGGTCACCAGTAATGTGAAGGTTATCATAAATGACAAATCTTCTTTCAGGACCCGGATGAATAATGTATGTACCGCCCGGCAAATAAACTGCCCTTCCGTATACGGGACTTGTACTGTCGCAAACTGCCTCAATCGCCTTCTGTATTGCCTCCATATCATCCACATCGTCGTGGCCGTTAGCACCGTAATCCTCTACGTTAACATACAGGCCGAGGGCACTGCTTGTTACAGGGAATACGCTCTGCGGAAGAAGCATAGCCACAAAAGCAATCAAAATAATGGGTACAAAATACTTTCTTTTCATTACTTAACATCTCCTTTAGTTTTAAATTAAAAATGTATACAAATTTTTTTCCTACCTTGTAAATGATTGTATAGTTGCATCACAGTGCCGTTCTATACAAAACCGCAAACTCTCTTTTCCTCCCACACCCTTTCGCACTTTATGCGCGAGTTAAATAGTAATTTGCGGGTAAGAGTTCACATTAACCTAAATCTACAAGCACAATAGTACCGGCATTACCGCCGTCCGTGTGTATCGCAATTCTTGCATTTGGATTGTTCTGGTATATATAGTCATTAACATCTTTAATAGTACCTTTAGTGAAGGTCTTGTCTTGATGTTTGTAAATCCAGACCTCAAATCCGTTTACATTATAATAATCCACCTTATCGCTGTAGGAGGCAGGATTAGTTGTATCATTAACGTCTCTTGACACTGTAATAGTATCTTTTACTCTTTTACAAAGCATACCGTACACAAATCGGAACCCACTATAGAACCTACCTAAAGAACCGCCGTCCTCTACCATTTTAGGACCATCCGTCGGACTGATGAGTTTTTGTACCTTAACGATATCACCCAATGAATTTTCGCCGATTCTTATGATGTCTCCCTTTTTCAATGCGCTTAATGCGGCATTTACACCGGGATCGGTTACAGCGTACCTCTCTATCTGTCCACTCTTGTTTGTTCCAATTAATTTGGCGACAAAATCACCTTCGCCAATATCTGCCATTACAACCTTTTCAACCAGTGTAATTCCCGTATTACCTGATATGCCTATATCTCTTGCATCGCCGTACATTACGAGCAGTCCTGCAACCATATTATCTGATACATCGTATGCCTCAACCTTGTAGGAATTGTTTCCCCAGAAGTATTCAAAAGCAGTACTTACATAATAATTAGTAGCTTCATTTCTTTTGGAAATATCGGGTACCGCCATGAAAAGAGTATTTTCGTCAATCATAAAATCTACTTTATCTAATCCAAAAGCATATTGCTGACGATTATACAATCTGGCATTAGCGCTATTCTCTTTCAGTATGTCACGGGAAAGGGAATCATCATCTTCTTTCTCCGCGTTCAGGTATCTCGTGTCGATTTTGTCAATCATTCCGTCATAATTAAATCGTATACGAACAACCTGATTATAGAGCTTTGTCCTAGCATATGAAGCAGGGTCTACGGTTGTATCCCCGCCTGTAGCCGTATCAACGGTATTAATGCTCTGATCTACCAGAGGCATTAACCTCTGTTCAACCTCATTGGGATTTTGCGGGTCGCTCGGTGCCAGATCTTTTACCTTTATCAATTTACCATCTAAATAAAATCTATCAGCTGTTTCAATTATTTCTATTATACCATCAATCGTGAAAATTTCAAATTCATTAACCATTTTGCCGCCTTTTCTGTAGCAACCATATGATAATAAAAATCCGTACAATTCACTATCTGATGCAGCTTCTTCAAATCCGGAAAGTTTTCCGTAAATATCTAAATAGAAGGTTCCTCTGTCGCTCAGCTTTATATTATCAAACTCACTGCGGAAATCATCGGCAAGTTTGTAATCTCTTTCATCAATCGACAAATAACGATCATCTTGCTCAGTAAATTTCGCAGTTACGGAACCGGATACGGTAGCGTCACTCACTCTGGCATAGTAGAACTTTCGTCCTGTTGCATTTTTACTTACACCATATGAAACAACATTACCCTTCATAATTTTATTAACGTCTATATTTTCGCCTGACTTTGTCAAACAAAAATCATACTCTTCAGACTCAGGATCCAAAGGAACATATTTTGTGGAATCGTCTTTATCGTAAATGCATTTACCAGAATCTGATATATTTCCAACAACAAGATTACTGTACTTCATTACCTGCACAACGTCCATCATTTTATCTTTGTCGTTATCAATGAAGGTTACTTCACCTGCTGAAGGGGTTATATCAGCCACTTTATAGTCGGTCAAAGCCTTTCCGTTATAAATAACATACGCATACGGTGAAATTGAAATGCTGCGTTTTTTGTTATTTTCATCCCTGTATACAAATCTTCTTTTTGTGAATCTGGCATCATCATCTGCAATAGCATCTGCCTCTACTGTAATCACACTGTTTTTTGAATTCTTTGTAACGAAAAGCAATTCGCTTACACCATCTATATCTCTGGAGTAATAGGTCACATTATAGCCTAACAAATCCCATACATTTGTTTTTCCGGTTTTGTAGAGTTTTTTATCAATTTCAACAAATCCATACTCCAGACCGTTCGGACTTGTTAATCTTGTAATTTCGGTAGCTCTTACAATTCCTTCCCTCTTTTCAACCCTAAGGTTTTCTGACAGTAAGGTTTCACCATCTATTTCAACATATTGCTCATCATTTTCGATAAGACTTTCCAGCTGCATTACATTTACATCCAATGTGTTAAGTATTAACTGAGCAACAATTCCCTTGTTTATTTCCTGCCCAACTGCAGCATCAACGCCTTTTGTGATTCCCTTTTCGCTTGCAAACAGCAGATAGCCTGTAGGATATCCTCCCTTTTTCTCTGCACGCAAGTTGTATCCTAATGTTGTAACAAGCATTTTCAATGCTTCTTCAAACTTTATCGACTGGTTAGGATTGAATCTGCCATCATAACCGCCGCTGATAATTCCCATCTTATATGCGTAAATAATACTGCTTACATACAAAGTATTATCATCAACATCTAAAAACGGAACAGTCTGATCATCTAAGCTGATAGAATCATTTAATACCAGCATTCTCGACAAAATATTTACAAATTCCCCTCTGCTCATAACGTCGTTTGCATTATACTCTTTGTCGTCAGCCCTGTTAATCAGCTCCAAGGATGTCAGAACCTCAATAGCCTCATCATAAGATTTTGTCTCCGAAGATGCGTTTTCAACAGTTTGGGGTATGCTTTTGAATTCTTTTGCAGATACTCCCATGCTGGAAACAAGACAAAGTGCTATGACAAGCGCAAATATTCTCTTATGCATCATACTATCTCTCCTTTGCTGTTTTAAAGTTCCAACTTAATGATACTGTAAATAACCTTAGCTGCCATAGCACGGGTAGTAGCCTCACGGGGGGAAAACCTCTGCTCACCTACTCCTGAAATAATACCGCCGCTCTGCAATGTCTTTATACTGTCAAGAGCATATGCATCAATATCAGCTTCATCTGCAAAGCTTTGCGGCTCTGTTACTGCGGGGATACTCACTTTCTTGAGCAACGCAACTCTGTGCAACATGGCTGCCATTTCCTGTCTGGTGACAGTTTTATTCACACCGAAGCTTCCGTCGCCGATGCCGTTAACAATACCAAGCTGATATGCACTGGCAACATATCTGTAATACCATGCGCTGCCAATAACATCGTTAAATTTAACTTCTGCTGTTTCGTCGTACAAATCAAATGCCAGAACTAACATCTTTACAAATTGTTCTCTGGTCAACACATTGTTAGGTGCAAAACGGTTATTTCCTACCCCTTCTATGCATCCCATCTTCTGGAGAGCACGTATGCTCTCCTGTGCCCAGGGCACATCTGATATATCAATAAAATCATTTTTCTGTTCCGGCTGAGGTTTCTTTTCTTTCACTGTTATACTAGATACACGACCGCCTCCGCCAGAATCTGAACCTGTATCGGTGCCGTAATCCGGATCAGTGTCTTCATCCGGGTCAGGGTACCCCGCTAACAGTCCATTGAGTTCTTGTGTAAATGCCTCTCTAATGTCTTGGTAAGACGTGAAATTGTAGTCTTCCACAAGCTTCTGATTCAGCAATGTGCGATCATCAAAAGTTAACCTTGTAACGTCACCTGTAAGATCTAACAGCAAATCTCCATTATTGTTTTCCAGAATCTGCTCCACATCATCGCGCGTCGCTGCATTAACTGCCTGAATTACAACGTTCTTATGGAAAACATCCTGAAGTTTCCCTAATTCATACTCCTGCTTTACTGCATTATGTACTGCATCAATAGCCGCACTGGCAACACTGTCTCCTTCGGCTTTCTTGTCAAGAAGAGATTTATAACCATATTCGTTTGTAAGATCCAGCCCTAACACCTGATTGTTTGCAGTTAATACGTCTGTCATTTCCCCTGTGGAGCTGTTTCTTACTACATCTATTACTTTCTGTATCTCAACAGCCTCCTCAAAAGCTGTTTTTATGTCATCAACACTACTAAAGGTCTTACCTGCTAATGCATTATGAACGGGTGATTTAATTTCAAGATTTCTATAATCGGTCAAGTCCATTTTGAGGACATCGTTAAGCTCTATCGTACCGCCAATTAATTCCGGGTTAACCTCAAGAAGCAATTGTCCGATTTCATCCCCCGTTTTCTGCAGCATCGCGGCACATACAGCGTTTCTTGAATCGACACCGTAATATTTATACGAGGTTTCCTTCTGATTCGCCGGTAAAATATTGTTACCGCCCAATATTACCTGGTAAGCCTGGCCTTCATATGCCGAAAGATACGTCTCATTCAAGCCATAAGCGAAGGTATAATCGCCATTTTCATTACTTTGGCATTGTCCTATATACTCCACAATCTCATCTACTGTATCGGTGGTAATCTCTCCTACACTTGTATTCGGTCTTAAAACCAACAGTGTAGCAATTCCTTTTTCCTCATCAGACAACGTTCCGATAACGGTAGCAAGCTTATCATCATAGCTTACCTCTGCACGTATATCTGAAGCGTAATTTGTTGTTTCGTCCGAATCGCTATCGTCCTCTGTTTGCTGCAAATCTGCAACGAATTTATCACTTTCTGCAAAACTGCTCATTTTATCAAAGCCATTCCACACAAAAATTTTAATATAATAATCCGCTGCATTTCCTGTAACATCAAATGTGGCAGTAACTTTTTGAGGAACATTTATGTTAACGGTTTCTGCGATAGTTGCCGTATTATACGCTATATTTTCAAGTGAACCGTCTGCTTTATCAAATAAGCCCATAATAGCAGTCACATTATATGTATCTTCACTCGCATTGACAAAGCCTATTTCAGCAGTAATCTCTCCTGCTACCAATCCTGTTTCGGTAATATCTGTTCCGCCAGTGCCATCCTTGTAGTAGTTTAACGAAACAACCTCAAGATAAGAATCTTTAGTCTTAAAGGTAATATCCGTTGATTCCATCTCTTGTCTGTATATATCCTTAACCCCCGCTATATTAACAGTATAATCTGTACTCTTAGTTAGCTGAGTGTTTAAATTAATAACACAAACAGTATCATCATTTACGTCCACAGAAGCAGTAGCTCCCCCTACAAGGTTTCCATTTAATGTTACAACAACATCGTCTAATGAATCCTCGTCTATCTGGTTGGTGAACTTTACCTTTATATCAGTTTTACAGCTTATATTGTCTGAATTATTTTCCGGGGTGCTCGACAAAACTTCAAACTGATCAGGGGCATACATCTTTATATTGTCAATTCCATATTCAGAAGTTGTGTTGTTTGCACTGGCCATATTAAGAAAGAGTTTTGTTGGTACGAATGGAGTAGCGGGAACAGTGTATGTAGCATCTTCTAAAAAAGTGCCCTTATAAAAAAGCTCACATTCTCTTGTCTCAGTATAGAAAAGAACCTTAAAATGATTCCATTCATCTAAATCGAGCGGAGTACCTGTTGAAGTAGTACCAAGCACTATATTACCGTAACTATCCGTGCTGATAAGAGGCATCTGGTAGGCATATTCACCACTATAAAGTCTGGCAATTGTCAAATCATTGCCTCTTGTTGCCTTAAAATCGAATTCATAAATAATTACTGCATCGTCAGCTGCTAAATCCATTGTGTTGGAAATTTCCAAGCCGAGGTTAGCAGCTCCATCACTCGTCGCTATGCTCAGATGTTTTCCTATTCCCTCTGTAGCGTCACTTTTTATTATTGCTGCGTCAGCACCATTGAAAGCACTGAACTTTCTAATCGCAGGCTCTTCACCCACGACAAAATCTTCTCCCTCGAAAGTTATTTCGCTGAGATTAGAAAAAGCGGATACATTAACACCGCCCAAACAATTCATTGGCATTGTGGTCATTCCCAAAAAAGATGCCACGGTGATTATCCACATAATGTTTGCTATTTTTCTTTTCACTTTCTTCATCCTTTCGACACATTTTGGGAAACACAAGTTATTGCCCGCACTCACACTACAATGTATCCCCTTTTTGATGTAAAGCAATTTTGAAATTATACTTGACCAAAATTGACATCATCAATTATATTTTTCGCCAAAGCCAAAGCCACGGAGAACTACGATTACACCTCTTTTGAGAATCGTACATTCTCCGTATAGCCTGAAGAGACTTCGTATATAACGCAGAAGCCTCTTTTTTCCTATTGTTCTTTTCCAGAAGCTCTGCTTAATCTTGTCACAGTTTCTTTTTTATTAGTTTTCCGCGCATCTTTCTACAACAGATCCGTCTTTAAACCAATTAAGAAGGTCTCCCTCTGCCTCCCATAATTCATTAAACATTTTACGGATGTCGTCAAGCCCAACATTTGCAGCCACATTTACATCCTGTGCCACTGCATAGAATGCCTTTTCCTTGTCACGCTCGAGAATAGATTCTACAGCGATCTGAATAGGAGTTATACATGTTCTGTCAAAACCTGCCAAGTGTGTCGGCAAATCACCAATATAGCAAGGAGTAATTCCGTGTGTATCCGCAACACAAGGAACTTCGACACAAACCTTAGAGGGAAGGTTTGTTATCAATCCGTTATTCATTACATTTCCTGTAAATTTATACGGGGTTCCTGTAACCACTGCATTCATAATGGAGCTTGTATATTCAACCGATGCCTCAAGCTTGTCAAGTGTTTCTTCTTTTTCAGTTTCGGTTAACCAGCCTCTTTCTCCGGGGTACTGATCAGGCACATTTTTCTTTGCCAGAGCATATTTTTCCAACAACTGCGGTGTTCTGCGGAAATATGGCAAATACTCTGAATCGTGATGGTTGGATTCTGTTGGGAAATATCCGAAATTCTTCATTATTTCTACTCGCACAGTCTGTTCCTTAAGGAATTGCGCAATGTTCTCATCAGAAGTGTTCTTTATAGCCTCTTTTAACTGAGGATACAAATCCTGTCCGCCATCGGCTTTCTTAAGCTCAAGATACCATGATAAATGATTTATTCCTGCAACCTTACAAGCCAACTCTTCACTTTTCATATTCAGAGCGCTGGCAAGTACAAATGTAGTTCCTACCACACCGTGGCAAAGGCCGACATTTCTAATGCCTGATGAAAGAGAGTGAAGCATGGTCAGTCCCGCCATCGGATTGGTATGGTTTAATAACAATGCATTGGGACAATATTTTTCCATATCACGGCAAACCTGCATTTGAACAGGGCCTGTGCGAAGTAATCTGAAAATAGATCCTACGCTGTATGTATCGCCAACTGACTGTTCTATACCGTATTTACGGGGGATATTAATTTCCTCTTTATAAGGAGAGCCGTAATAAGCTCCGCCGCCAGCAGAAATCGATGTGATTACAAAATCTGCCCCCGGAAGAAACTTAGTGCGGTCTGTTCCGCATTCAATTTTTGTTGGGAGATTGTATCTATCAATAATCCTTTGAACATAGTTCTTAACTTGATTCAGGCGGCCCTCATGAAGATCGCAGAGACATATTGTAGAGTTTTGCAACGCCGGATGCGCCATTATGTCTTTACTTAATCTTCCGCCAAAGCCACTACCTGCGCCTATAATTACAATTTTAGCCACATTTTATCATCCTCTCGAGTTTTTGTACTAAAAGTATAACAGAGAGGACTCTGAAAAGCAATGAGAGATACGGACAGGATTTATGTGCTATAAGGACATTTGTTGTGTAGGTTAGGGATTTTGATATTTTTAAAATGCCTAAAAAATTTTTAACCCAAGCAGGGGTTGATTTTTGGTCGAATTTTGAATTTATGCTTGCACCGTGTGTCGTTATGTGATATATTATAGAGGGAAGGGACAATTCTGTATTGAGTGTATAATTATAAGAAGCCCGTTTGTTAATAATGCACGCCGGGCAATATGGGGAGCATTAGACGAAACCTCACGTAATTTTGGAAAGAGAGGTGAAGTCGAGACGTCTACTCGACTATTATAATATGAACGAAAAGGGAGTTAATGAAAAATTCTGCTTCGTAAATCATCAGGATATAAACCCCATTTTATATATTTCTTCGTGCGGAATAGTATACCCTGATAAGAATTATTTTTCAAACAAATCTATGGTTTCAGATTATCTTTTTGAGTATATTGTACATGGAAAGGGACACTTAATATCCAGCGAAAAAAAATATGTCTTAAATGAGGGCGATTTTTGTATTATAAGGAACACGCAAAAAAAAATCACCTATTATGCAGATGAAAACTTTCCTTATAAAAAACTATGGTTCGGTGTTTCAGGCAAATTAGTAGATAACTTAATGGAAACTTATGGTTTTTCTGATGATGTAATACTTAAGAAGTTTGATAATTTATTTGCGTTTGAAAAAATATTTAGTGTTTTAGAAAGCTCAGGTCATGATGCCAAAAGGCTCTCTTCTTTGATTCATGAGCTATTGCTGAGTGTTTATTACGATCGAAATGAAGAGGGATTCCTCCATCAAAGAATCAAAGATTACATAGATGAACATATTTTTTACGACTGCAAAATAGAAGATATTGCTTTAAATTTTTCTGTTTCCAAAAGGCATCTTGCGCGCCTTTTTAAGAACAATTATAACCAGACTGTTACAGAATACATAAATGACAAAAAGCTTATAATTGCACGTCGTTTGCTGCTGGAGGAGGACTTCAAGATTTCTGAAATTGCGGAACATCTGAATTTTTGCGATCAGAGTTATTTTTCAAATAAATTTAAAAAGAAATTCGGCGTATATCCCACGGAATATAGGAAAAATCAAAGTAATGAAACCTTCGATGATTTAGTGTACAAAAACTAAGCAAAAAAGTCATTAAAAATTCTTATGTGTAATATATACGGCAGTTTTGATTTTTTATGCATATATACAATTTTAAAATCGTAGAATCGTTTTGATATATAGTATTATAATATCTTTTTTTTTAAAAGACGATGTGGTATGATGACATAGAAAAATGTATTGGGGGGGCACAAAGTGTTCAAAAATAAAACTGTTATAATATCCGGCGGAGCATCAGGAATAGGTTTGCTCTGCGGTAAGTGCTTTGCAAAAGAGGGTGCAAACGTCGTTTTGGTGGACGTAAATGAAAATGCTGTCAAAGAAGAGGCAGCACAAATCAGCCAGGATGGCGGAATTGCCATAGGGGTTGGCGCTGATGTGCGTGATTACAATCAGGTGGTCGCTGCGGTTAAAGCGGCTGCTGATGAGTTTAAAACGGTAGACGTTATGATTAATTGCGCAGGCGGTGCAGAAACTCGCATATGGAATAAATCTGACATCGAATTCAAGGACATGCCAATAGAAGTATTTGATTGGGGAATTGATGTAAACCTTAAAGGACAATTTTATTTTGACCATGCAGTAATGAAATACATGGCAGAACAGAAAAGCGGGCTTATTATAAACATTGGCTCTATAACAGGTGAGGAAGGTTGCCAAATTAATGTTGCATATTCAACTTCGAAAAGTGCCGCAATGAACGGGCTCACAAAATCTTTGGCACAGTATGGCGCAAAATACAATGTTCGAGCTGTGTGCGTATCCCCCGGTCCGGTATTGACAAGAGAAAAAATGGCAGAAATGCCCACTCTCTTGGGAAGAGCAGCTTTGCCGCAAGAAATTGTTGACTTTATAATGTTTCTTGCGTCAGACAAGGCAAAATTTATTAACGGCGACAATTATATGATTGACGGCGGAAGAAAGGCGATGCAAAGAAAATGGTAATATCTTTTTTAAATCATAGCAGACCTCTTGTCACTGGTATGGTATTAAAATACAATCCGGATGACGTACGCTATGCGGTTAAAAACTCTATCTATGCAGGCGCAGATGCATTGGGTATCCAGCTGTGCAGGATTAAAAGGGAGTTTAGGACAGAAGAAAATTTCAAGGCTATGTTTGCTGCAGCAGCAGGCAGACCTGTGTATATCACAAATTACCGTGATTGCGAAAATCAAAATATGACAGATGAAGAATGTATGGAGGAGCTTAAATTTGCCCTTAAGTGCGGTGCCACACTTGGCGACGTAATGGGAGATGTGTTTGACAAATCAGAAATGGAGCTTACAAAAAATCAGGCTGCAATTGACAAGCAGATGGAGCTTATTGATGAAATACATTCGATGGGTAAGGAAGTAATAATGTCATCACATGTGCATAAGTTCCTCCCCTCTGAAAAGGTTATCGAGATTGCATTGGAGCAACAAAGGCGCGGTGCCGATATTGCGAAAATTGTTACTGCAGCAGATTCTGATGAGGAATTGGTTGAAAATCTGAAGACTACTACATTGCTGAAAAAAGAACTGAATATTCCATTTTTGTTCTTATCAGGCGGTACACATTCAAAAATACACCGTATGATAGGTCCTCAGCTTGGAAGTTTTACATATTTAGCTGTGTATGAGCATGACAAAGAGGCGATAAAAACTCAGCCTACAATAGCAGCGGCTAAGGCAGTAAGAGATAATATTGATTATATGCCTGATATAATATATTAAAAAGGTATTGAATAACAATAAAACTAATGCGGTGGCATAAGCCACCGCATTAGTTTTATTATTACGGGGGAATATTAAATGCCGTGGCAAAACGGACGGAACTATACTGTTTATTCAACCGTATTAACGTATTGACAATATTAAAAAAACCACGTATAATATCAAACAACAGAACAATTCTATGATTCGGGGGAAGAAAATGGACATTTTGGAGCTTTCGAAACTGTCTACTCTCAAAATTAATAAGTATGAGTATAAACACAAGCATACTTGTGATTTCAGTCAAACGCCGCGCCCACACAGTTGTTTGGCTCTTTTGCTTGAGGGAAGTGCTGTTTTTACCATAGACAACAATCAAATATCGGTTGGCAAGGGCGAACTGATATATGTTCCTATAACATCAACCTATATTTCTCAATGGAGCGGAACCCCTGATGTTTCATATATCAGCCTGCATTTTGCCTTTGATTCGCCAAAAATGTTTTATGAACAATCCAATTATTTCTTACAGAAGGTATTAGTAAAAGATTTTGCAGATATGAAAGCAAAATTTCAATATATATTGGAGCACCTAAACGGCGAATACAGTCAGCAGATATCTTCACTTGGAAAATTTTATAACATAATCAGCGATGTGTTTCCGCATCTGAAAAAAAAGGAACACAAGCCTCTTGATGAAAGTATGCAAAAGGTTATTGAGTACATCCAAATGCATTGCGGAGAACAAATAAGGGTTTCTAATTTATGTCAAATCTGCAATATGAGTATTTCGCATTTCCATATGTGCTTTAAAAAATCAACGGGGATGTCCGCAATAAAGTATAAAAATATGGTGTCCATTAAAAAAGCTATACCCCTTCTTATAAACGAAAAAGAAAAATCCATTGACGAAATAAGTTTGGAGCTTGGTTTTTCTTCGCCTGAATACTTTCGAAGAACGTTTAAAAATTTTATGGGAAAATCTCCCCGAGAATATAGAAAAACAGTGAGTGAAATGATTGGCATATAAAAAAATACACCTGACGAAGATAAAATTTCTAAGTCAGGTGTGTTTTTTTAGCAAAAACAATATGCCAAAACGACGGGCTGAAAAGTCTGCCTGAATTTACTTGAATAATTTAAAAGTCAATTCATTAATTGCATCACTGTCCTTAAAGCTTGCAAATATCCGCTTCTGTAATGAGTTTAAAGCCTGCGTCTGTGAGTGCTTTTTGGGCAGCTTCGTTGTTTTCAACTCTTAAAACTACATAGGCGTGTTTTTCTGTGCGTGCCATAAAAGCATAGAGGTATTCAACATTGATATCTGCCTTGTCAAGAACTGCTAAGGCTGCAGTGAGCTTGCCCGGTTCATCACCGATTTTAACGCCTACAACATCAACCACTTTAATAAGATAGCCGTTTTCTTCAAGCACTTTTTCTGCTGCTGTTTCATCATTCACAATAAGGCGAAGAATACCGAAATCTTCTGTTTCTGCAATAGAAAGCGCTCTCATATTAATGTTGTTTTTAGCAAGTATATCTGTTACTGTAACGATTGTCCCCTTTCTGTTTGGAACAAATACTGTTAATTGTTTAATAGCCATTTTTAAATTCTCCTCCCTTAAACTAACTTACGTTTGTCAACTACACGAACCGCTTTTCCTTCACTTCTTGCAATGGTTTTCGGTGCAACAAGATGCAGTGTCGGATTAATACCGAGCATTGTCTTCATAGCACTTGCAAGAGCCTTTTCCATTGCAAGCACATCGCTTACTTTGTCTGTGAACTGCTGGGGAGACATTTCCACATTAACCTCGAAGGTATCTGTGTTATTCGCTCTGTCAACAACAATTTGATAGTTCGGCTGATATCCTTCGTTAAGGAGAACTGTTTCAATCTGGCTCGGGAAGATATTAACACCCCTGATGATGAGCATATCGTCAGTTCTGCCCATAGGCTTTGCCATTTTTATAAGTGTTCTTCCGCAGGAACATTTCTTTCTTGAAAGCACACAAATATCTCTGGTTCTGTATCTTAAAAGCGGGAATGCTTCTTTATCTAACGATGTGAATACAAGCTCACCCTTTTCACCCTCAGGAAGAACTTCACCTGTATCGGGGTCAATAATCTCGGCTAAGAAGTGGTCCTCGTTGATATGCATACCGGTTTGTTCGCTGCACTCGAAAGCAACTCCGGGACCGGAGGTTTCGGTGAGACCGTATATATCATAAGCCTTTATACCAAGAGTTTCCTGAATATTCTGACGCATCTCCTCTGTCCAGGGCTCTGCACCGAAGATACCTGCCTTAAGGGGAATATCTTCAGGCTTGTAGCCTTGTTCCTTTAATGTTTCACCGATATATGCAGCGTAGGAAGGAGTACAGCAAAGTATTGTTGCACTTAAATCTGTCATAAACTGAATCTGTCGTTCTGTATTGCCTGATGACATAGGAAGGGTAAGACATCCAACCTTGTGCGAGCCACCGTTAAGTCCTGCGCCGCCTGTGAAAAGTCCATATCCGTATGCAACCTGACAAACATCTTTATTGCTGCCGCCTGCTGCAACAATAGCACGGGCACAGCAATCTTCCCACAGGTCAACGTCTTTTTGCGTGTAGAAAGCTACTACACGCCTTCCTGTTGTTCCTGAAGTTGACTGAATACGCACGCAATCTTCAAGAGGTTTTGCAAGCAGTCCGTAAGGATAAGCATCCCTTAAGTCTGCTTTTGTAAGGAACGGGAGTTTGTGTAAATCTTCAATTCCATTAATATCTTCAGGCTTAACGCCTTTTTCATCCATAAGATTGCGGTAATATTCCACATTTTCGTAAACGTGCTTAACCTGCTTTGTGAGTTTTTCTGATTGAAGTTTTTTCATTTCGGGGGTTGACATGGTTTCGATTTCTTTCTGATAGTAATTCTGAGCCATTTTGTTCATCCTTTCCATTGCATAAATTTTTTGTTTGAACAGGTTTGCATTTTGGGGAAAGAAAAAAATCCTCTGCAATCCTGCTTCAGGATACAGAGGACGAAAATATCATTTCCGTGGTACCACCTCAGTTTGTCACCATCTCACGATAGTGACCTTATCAGGTACTAACATACCTTAGTTCTATGACGGGAACACCCGTTGCCTCCTACTAAAGATTTCTCTCATTCAGTGCACTGCTAACAGAAGGAATTCAGAAGGACGCCCCATTTGCCTCGCACCAACCGGCAACTCTCTTTGTGTTCTTTCCAACCTACTGGTTTCTGCTCTTCGCATTTAAGTGTATTACACTACTAAGTTGTTTTGAATTATATCACTTTAGATAAGTAAAGTCAATAGTTTTTGATAAACTTTTATATTTTTATCCTAAAAGCACATCAAAGACAAGCATAATGCAAAAGCCCACAAGCAGCGAATATGTTGCGCCTCTCTGCGCACCGTGCGCGTGTGTTTCGGGAATCATTTCATCGCTTATAACATAAAGCATCGTTCCGCCTGCAAAGGCAAGTGCAAACGGGAGCACTGCCTCTGCAACACTTACGGCAAAATATCCTATCAGCGTTCCCACAACCTCAATAAGCCCTGTAATCATTGCGCATACAAAGGTTTTTGCAGGGCTTACACCTGCGGCAAGCATCGGCGCAATAATTACCATTCCCTCGGGAATATTTTGAAGTGCAATACCGCCTGCAATCATAAGCGCCTGCGCCGTATCGCCTGAGCCAAAGCCGACGCCTGCCGCAATACCCTCCGGAAGATTGTGTATTGCAATTGCAAGAACAAAAAGCAGCACCTTGCTTAAGCTTGCATTGTCGTGCTCCTCCGTTTCCGCACCTATAAGCTTATGAAGATGCGGAACTATCTTATCAATCACATTCAGGCACACCGCTCCTGCAAATATACCTGCAACAGTTACTAAAAGTCCATATTTGCCGCCATATTCCACAGACGGCAAAACAAGTCCGAGCACCGCCGCCGCAAGCATAACCCCTGCCGCAAAAGACAAAATAATGTCTGAAAATTTATGCGACATTTTTTTAAACATAAATCCGATTATGCTGCCAAATACAGTTGCGCCGCCAACTCCTATTGCCGTTAATAATACCATTTTCATAAAAAGCACCTGCCCTTTATAATTCATATAAATAGATTATATCACAATTCATAATAATTTCAACAAAAAAAGAAGCGTGCCGCTTCACTCATTTTGCGTCCCAACTAAATTCAACTTCGACAAATGTCGCTCGCAATAAAATTACGAGATTTCCTATACTGCAAAAAAGTGACCCTTGATTGCTTTTTCTACCGACAATCAAGGGTCACTTCTGCTCACTCTTAATATCTATCATCCTTTGTTTACCTCTCTTTCTTAGTTTTCCTTTTGCTACATCATCACAATTCTTTAAAACGAACCCGTAATCTTTTTTCTCAGAGGAGAACCACTTATTTTTAGATGTGCCTTTTTGCTGCAAAAGGTTTTTTGATACTTTGCAATGAAGAGTTTAAACCTTAGTCTGAACTGATTTTTCTTCCATCTATATTAAGCGTATCACCGCCGTGTTTTAATTCTCCTTTTTGTTCAAACCCTGCTTTATTTTCTTCATACCAAAGTATTAAATTTACTTGCCCATTGGAGTGTACCTTCCTTTCTTTTCTTCACTTACAGTGTAGCACGGTTTTTTACCTTTTTCAATTGACAGTTTTTGAAAATCAAAAATGCTTTTTTTGTTTAAAAGGCTGAATTTTCCTTAAGACTTCATTTTATCATTTACAAACGGCTTTGACGTATTATATAATGAAGATATGGGCGCATTAGTCTAATCCGTCACTAAAGGATGTCTTATATATGATAGTTAAAGTAAATACAGGTGCAGTTTGCGGTCTTGAAGGGAAAATTGTTATCGTAGAGGCGGACTTTTCAAACGGCCTTCCCGCCTTTGATGTGGTAGGTCTTCCCGATGCAACAGTGCGTGAGGCAAAGGAAAGAGTGCGTGCAGCAGTAAAAAACAGTGGGTTTGAGTTTCCTCTAAAGCGTGCAGTAATAAATCTTGCCCCTGCTGATTTAAAGAAAGAGGGTACGCAGTTTGACCTTCCTATTGCCATAGCTGTTCTTGCAGGAACGGGGCAGATTAAAACAGACCTTGACGAATACATTTTTATAGGGGAACTTGGTCTTTCAGGGGAACTAAGAGGTATAAGCGGTGTGCTGTCGCTCGTTTCGTGTGCGGCTGAATGTGGATTTAAAAAAGCCGTTGTTCCAATGGAAAATGCAGAGGAGGCTACCCTTTCAGGCAATATAGAAATTCTCGGTGCATCCTCCCTTGCTGAGGTTTACAGCCACCTTGTCGGTGAAAAAGTAATAGAGCCATCCGTTTGCGATATAGAAAAGCTCTTTTCCGATGCATCAAAATATGATATAGATTTTTCTGATGTGCGTGGGCAAAGCGCCCTGCGCAGAGGGTGCGAACTGTGTGTGAGCGGGGGACACAACCTTCTCCTCATTGGAACTCCCGGCAGCGGCAAGTCGATGATTGCGCAGAGAATACCGACAATTCTCCCTGATATGAGCCTTGAGGAGGCTATTGAGGTAACAAAAATTTATTCTGTTGCAGGCGAGCTTGAAAGCGGTGTAAACCTCATAGCAAAAAGACCTTTCCGCACACCGCACCACAGTGCCAGTGCAGTAAGCATTGTTGGCGGAGGCTCAAAAGCACGCCCCGGTGAAATTTCCCTTGCCCATAACGGTGTATTATTCCTTGACGAATTTCCCGAATACAGAAAGGACGTAATAGAGTCAATGCGCCAGCCGCTTGAGGACAAAAAAATTACTGTCACACGTGCGGCGGCATCATATACATATCCGTGTAATGCAATGCTTGTTGTTGCTCTTAACCCATGCAAATGCGGTTATTACGGCGACCCGAGCGGGCGATGCCATTGCAGCGAAACAGAGGTAAGACGCTATCTTGGCAAAATAAGCGGACCTATGCTTGACAGAATTGACATTCATTTAGAGGCTTCCCCCGTAAAATATGCAGACCTGAAAGCAATGCGGGGAGAAAGCTCTGCCGAAATAAAAAAACGTGTTAATAAGGCACGTGAAATTCAAAAAGAAAGATATAAAAACGAGGCAATTAATTGCAATGCTCAGCTTTCAGGTGCATTGATTGAGAAATACTGCCCTATAGGAGAGGAAGAAAGCCAGATGCTAAAAAACGCATTTGACTCACTCGGCCTTACAGCAAGGGCATATTCACGCATTTTAAAGGTTGCACGCACCATTGCCGACTGTGACGGACGTGAAAATATAAATACAATGGATATTGCCGAGGCAATTGGCTACAGAAGCCTTGATCGAAAATATTTCAGATAAGAAGAAACACCGTAACCTCAAAAGGATACGGTGTTTTTTGGTCTGAGTGGGGAGACGCAGATTGCAAGGCAATCCGCCCTGCTTGCCGACCCAAATGCAAAGCATTTCGGTACCCGGCTTCACACCACGAGGCTAAAAACGATTATCAATCGTTTTCTTTACGCCCCGTGCTCACTTTGAGTTCAAGTCTCCTATGCAAGAAAAAAACACCATATCCCTAAAGGGATACGGTGTTTTCTGGTCTGAGTGGGGAGACTTGAACTCCCGGCCTCTTGAACCCCATTCAAGCACGCTACCAAACTGCGCTACACCCAGATATGTTACTCAACTATTATAATCAAACATATGGCAATTGTCAAGTAAAAATTTAAAAAATTTGCGGGCAAGCCTATTTAAGGCCTGTCCGCAGAATTTACCCGGCAATATTCATATCCTCATCAGTCTGGATAAAATGCTCATTTTCACTGTAAATAACCGGGTCAGAATAACTTAAAACCTCTCTCTTGCTGGAGGACTGTCCTACCGTTATACTGTCGCCCTCCGAAAGCGTTACACCAGTTGCCATAAGGCTGTACTGACTGAGCATAATTGTCGATTTCTTTTCACCGTTTATAAATATTTTACTTTTTTCCGTAAAACCGCTTCCCTGAACGTAAAGGGCTTCTCCCATAACCTTTATGTTTTCTGCTATAATGGGGAGTGTACCCATACGCATATCGGTCTTTTTATACGGTTTTTCGCCGCCAAACTGGAAGTTTTCGCCATAGAGCATGTCATATGCAAGATAGCGGATACTTTCCTGATACTCTTCCTCTGTAAGGTTGGAATTTTCCTCACTTTTCATCTGATGCAGCTTCGTAAGATTTCCGTTGTTGAAGCCGATTGACTTCATTATTTCTCCGCTAAGCTCATACGTTCTTAAATCCCTTACCTTTTTTTCAAGGCCGAAGTTATTCCACGTTACATACTCTGTAGTATAGGAATTCCCCGTTGTAAGGTCGTCGCTTTCAAGACCGATGCTGGGCAGATGATCGCCGTATGCTATAAGCAGAGTAGGCCTTTTACGGTTTTCAAGCGCTGAAATCAAGCTTCCAAGAAACATATCCATCTCCCAGACCTGATTTATATAATATTGCAGAGCACAAAGCTCCGGCTCGGTAAATTTGTCACTTTTTATTTTTATAACATTATCACTGCCTGCAACAGGCTCTGACGGGAAAGCACCGTGTCCCTGCACCGAAACAGTCCATACGAAACGGGGATTGTTTTCATCTATTCCGTTTTCCTCATCAGTGTAGGTGAGCGCATTCATAATTTCCTCTGTAAGAACCTTGTCTTTGCACCATCCATATGGCGTTGTCTCAAAATCATACATATATTCCTTGGACTGGAAGCTGTCAAATCCCATTCTCGGATACACCTTGTCGCGGTCATAGAAATTACCCGTATGATTGTGAATTGCGTGTGCGCTGTAGCCCTGGTTTTTAAGGTTATATGCTATCGATTCAACACTTTCCTCGAGCATTATTGTTTTATAAGGATATTCGCCCGGTCCGAAGTTATCAAGGTTAATTCCCGTAAGCACCTCAAACTCTGTATTTGCGGTTCCTCCGCCAAAGGAAGGAACAAAGAGTGCTCCGCCCGAGAAATTTTCCCTCAGGTATGTGTGAATTGGCGCAGGGTCATCAGAAAACGTCATTCCCTTAATAGTCTTGGGGTCTATAAATGACTCAAGCTGAATAAGGATAACGTCAGGCTTAACCTCAGGGGAATTATTCTGCGGAGGAAGAGTTCTTAAAATCTCTGCAGTTTTTTCCTCCCCATAGTCAGAAGGTTTTTTTATGCCCGTATCAAGCATACTGCTTGAAAAGCAGTACACAAATCCGTAATCCTTGTATGCGCCGACGAGGTTTCCGAAATCAGAGCTTATCGCCTTTATATTATGCGCCAGGTTTGTCGCAATCACCACGCAGATAAGCACGCCTATAATAGATGCAGTATTTTTTCCGTAATGCACCTTACCGCTGATTTTCGGGCCTACTATCCACAATGCTATAATAGCAAGGAGTAATACGCCAACACTGCAGTAGAGCAAAATTCTCTGTGGTTTAGTAAGATACATCAGAATAAGGCTTAATTTTACCACCTGAAAATCTATGGCACCCAAGGGCGTTACTCTGTAGGAAAGCACAACATTATTTATAAGACCGCAGATAAGCCACGGCGTTGCCATAAGAACCACACCGAATACCCTTCTCTTAAAGAGAAGAGATACTGACAGTGTCAGCATAATTATAAGCGAGTTGTAAAAAAACACCGTCGGGCTTTGTATAACGTGCATTACGCCCTCTGCGATACTTCTTCGGCTCAAACATTCAACCGTAAAATTTTCCACAAGACTTAAAACTGCAAAAAACATCAGCGGGCGATTGTCAAGAGCCTTGCCCAAAAAAGAGAAAAATTTTTTAATTGCCTTCAAAAAAACACCTTCTTGTTAAAACAAAACCTTTTCATTAGGACTTACATCTCCTGCGTTGCAGCCGCTGAAAAGAAAGACTACAACTAAAACAGCAATTACAATTAATGCTGCCACTAAAACAATTTTCCATACCTTTCTTTTTTTAGGCACTGCCAAAGCCTCCGCCTTTTCAAGGGCAGCTCCGCAGCCACTGCATTTTTCTTCGTTGTCGGGGTTGATTTTTCCGCATTTGGGGCAGAACATATCATATACCACCTTTCACTTTTTTATTTTGTATACGTGCAGAATGTAAATTCTGTTCCCTCATATTCCATTTTCCCGCTTTGTGACACCATCTTCCAGTTTTCATCACTGTCTATATCAAAAAAGAATTTGTCACATTCTACCTGTTTTTCCACCTTTGTAACAAGTGCCGTATCGCACTCATCACGAAACATTTCATAAATCTGTGCCCCGCCTATTACATAAACGTCATCCGTATCAAACTTTTTTACAAAGTTAAGCACATCTTCCTTGGAATTAAAAACCTCTGCACCCTCCCGTGCAAAGTCCTTATCCCGCGACATTACAACATTTACTCTGTTTTTAAGGGGCTTTCCTCCGGGGAAGGATTCAAGTGTACTGCGCCCCATCACCACAACCTTATTCAGCGTTGTTTCACGAAAGAACTTCATATCGGGCGGAAGATAGAAGAGAAGGTCCCCGCCTTTTCCGATACCGAAATTCTCACTCACGCAGACTATCATTTTCATTAATTATCACCCTTTATATCGCCACAGGTATTTTCTTACCCAGTGTGTGGAAATTATAATTTTCAAAAGAAAAGCTGTCCACATTAAATTTATAAAAATCGTCTATGGATTTATCTATTTTAAACTCGGGCGCATCATACGGCGTTTTCTTAAGAATTTCCTCCACGAGCGGGATATGTCTGTCATATATATGTGCATCCGCAATAACGTGCACAAGCTCGCCAACCTTAAGAGAGCTTACCTGAGCCATCATATGAACAAGCACTGCATACTGACATACATTCCAGTTATTTGCTGTCAGCATATCCTGGGAACGCTGATTTAAAACCGCATTAAGTGTATCTCCGCTGACATTGAAGGTCACCGAATATGCACACGGATAAAGCCCCATCTCACTTAAATCGTGGTGGTTATATATATTGGTCATAATCCTTCTGCTCTGCGGGTTATGCTTTAAATCATAAATAACCCTGTCAACCTGGTCAAACTCGCCCTCTTTATACTTATGCTTTATGCCGAGCTGATAACCGTACGCCTTTCCTATAGAGCCATTCTCATCTGCCCATGAATCCCATATATGGCTTGACAGATCTTTTATATTATTGCTCTTTTTCTGCCATATCCACAAAAGCTCATCGACAGCCGCAGAAAGATTTGTCTTACGGAGAGTGATTACGGGAAATTCCTTTGATAAATCATATCTGTTTACTATGCAAAATTTTTTCACTGTATGCGCTTTTTTGCCATCCTCCCACACAGGGCGGACATCAAGTGCCTCATCACTGTAGCCGTGACTAAGTATATCTTCACAGTTTTGTCTGAATACTATATCTGCATAACTCATAGGAAACTCCTCACTTTCATCCATACAATTTTACCATTTTAAAGTCTATAAGTCAAGTAACATATTTTCACTCAAAAAATCATTAAATCTGTTGAACATTCAAAAAGAATATGTTACAATGTGGTTATAACATTCTGCGGAGGTTAATATGCGAAAAAATTTCAAAAAACTTTTTTGCGGTGCACTTTCTTTTATCCTCGCATCAAACGTATTTTCGTTTTATGTTTTCTCCTATAATGTGGGGGATGTTATAGGTAAAATCCTCAGCACCGACATAGTGACATATATAGAGGGTGTACGCGTTCCCTCTTACAATATCAACGGCAGAACTGCCGTTATTGCACAAACCCTTAACGCTCTTGGAAAAAATCTTAATTTCGGTGTAAGCTTTGACGAGGAAACAAGGACTCTTACAATTACCGATAAAGATATTTTTATGACGGGGCAGGAGGAGGCGCTTATATACAGCGATACCTCTCTTTCAACGCCCATCGGTACACCCGTGGGTAATGTCTACTATACCGACATCACAACAAACTTTAACGGCACCTTTATAGAAAGCTTTAATATAGGCGGTCTTACCTGCGTATATTCAGACGATCTGGCAAAGCTTTGCGGAACATATATCTGGGACGAGGAAAACAGAACTGTAAACGTGTACCGAAGCGGCACTTATATTCCGTCTGTTACACGTGTTGATTCAGGACGTACTCTTTCCGCCCAAGACAGTGTTATTTCCCATTCTGATACGTTTAACCGCTGGGGCGAGCCGTCAAAATCACACCTTACGCAAAACCCTGACGGTACATTTACCGCAGTGCAGGTAGATGAGAATATAAATATAGAAAAGTATGACAGCGCATTTAACCATCTTTC
>JAEIGA010001090.1_pt1 | contig 41281 bp, 54 predicted proteins | sample 9270691 | NCBI WGS metagenome assembly JAEIGA01 (sample SAMN17057246, study PRJNA624740) | gut metagenome | biome: biome; isolation source: fecal sample | host: Bos grunniens | place: China: Xizang | collected 2019 | reverse complement strand
GATTGCGTTATACATTGCAACTCTAACTTCGGGAGAAGTTAATTTCTTTAGCTCTCCCTTGTCAATTCCCTTACTGACACCCACTTCAAGTGCCTTTTCCCATCTCTCTTTTTCAAAGAACTTTCTCAGTAAAATGTCCATTTTATACCTCCTTATATTCACACTTATATTTCTTTTTTTCTAACCTGTCACAAGTGCCGTGAAACATCCGTCTTGCTTCTGCGTTTGTAGGACATAGTTTTGTTGTAATTTCGGGTTCTGCATTAAACCAACAACTGTTGTAAGACCTTACGGTTATAAAAATATTGTCTACACAGGCTACTTGGTCATAGATTATACAGTCATTTCCATAATGTCGATATTTGGCTTTCATTTTTTCAACTCCCTTACAACTCCGAGTAAAATGCGTGTCCAAATGTCATTCGGCAATCTTCGCACAGTACATTTTCGTCGGCTCCCTTTGTAACTGCTCCGCAGTATTTACATTCGTGGATTGGTGTGTAATACTCATCCCATCCAACTGGGTTTGTATCATCGCCACCATCATAAAGTTCTTCCCACTCTTTAAGCATTTCTTTGTAGTTAAGCACGTTTCCGTTTTCTTTGCTTACAAACTGTACCATTTTAAGCTCCCTTCCTACATCCCCATACCTTATGTGCATAATGGGGAAGCTTTGTATAAAAATTACTACTCATAAGTGTTTTGTGAACATCTCTATCACTATCCCAACGATGATTGAGTACGTAATCACTTCCCTCGCAGGTAAGTTCCCTTAACTCTGCATAGTTTGCACCATCGTGATGACTTGCCTTGAGATATAAATGACCACCCTCGTCATATACCTTGATGTAGTCACAATGTTTCCAGAACTTATATAGGTCATCAAACTCATTTACATAACAACCTCCGTCATAAGTACCATCCCAACAACCGCAAGTACCAACGAGAAGAAATCCGTTGTGTGAATCTTTGAGGAACTTTCCAAACTCATACTTGAAATCATCCCATTCAAATTCTGACTGAGCATATACCTCGTCTGTAACTCTGTCATCGGGAATATCAAGGTCGCAAAGCCAACCTTCGTCTTCTCCGTACTCTTCAAACAGATACTCACGAGCATAATCGTATCTGTCTTTTCCCTCCTCGTCATTTTCCCAAAAGTAGTTGCTGAACAAGATGCGTTCCTTTGTTCGTGATTTTGCTTTTGCCATTTTTATCTACCTCCATAAAATATTGTTTTCATTGTTTTCTTATACTTTCTGAATGTACACTCTCGTGTGTTCTCTCGCGTAATATCCTTTTTCACCTGCATCAAAGTCTGTTTCGTTATCAGTATAGATTTCAAATCCGTTTTCTTCGGCATAATTCTTTTCGCCACCAACAAAGTTATTAAAAAATTCCTTTGCCTCGTCTAATGTGTGTGTTACGCCTAAAACCGTAACTCCACCCTCATATTCGTTAGACCAATCGTTTATTACTACAAAATGTTCCATTTGCCTTACCTCCCATCAAAGCAATCTCTCAAAATTGCCATTTCTGAATCCCAATCCTGCCCACAGATATATTCAACTCTTTCCCTTTCGAAGCTATAGATGAGTCTGTTGAATATTCCACAGTTTTTCAAGTAAGCACTTGAAGCATTGTAAATTCTCGCTCGTCTGTTTCCTTTTGCAGTTTTCGCAACAAATTCTCTGAACAACTCAAACAATTCGCTTCTTGTGCTATCGTTGAGCTTTTTCCATTCGTGGTTTGTGGTTATGTAATTACCACTCAAAACATTGCTCAAACTGATTTGCTTTGCATTATTAGGTTTTCTCATAATTACTCCTCCAAATCTGTATGTCTTATTGCGTATGTTTGTCTTCTACTGTCGTTTTTCAACTCGAATGTGAACCAAAATCCACTTGAATCAATGTGTTCCAAAGTTACCTTGCATACCATCTCTGGAAATACTTTGTTCATTTCCTTGTGGAAAATCTCGGTTGCTTTAGGTCTTAACTTTTCCCACTCTTCTTGTTGTTTCCGTGAAATTTCGGCATTAAGTTTCTCGTTCTCTCTCTTAAAGAACTCTTTTTCCTGCCTCATAATTTCCATCTGCTTTTGCATTTCCGCCTTTTTCATAATTAGCTCTCCCTTACAATTGCATTTTTCAGTTTTGTTTTCAGCTCCCAAATTTTCTCAACGGATGCCTTCGTGTTGTCTATAATCTTCTGATTTGCACCTGATAAATGCCTTAATGTTTCTTCCTCACTAACGATAGCTGCATTACAAACGGATATCAGTTTTACAATCTCTGTTGTATCAAATTCAACCGTATATTTTTTCATAATTAGCTCTCCCTTTTCTTTTCGGTTTTAGTCATTCTGCCATCACAAGGCTCTGTTCTGTTTGTGTTGCCACAAGCCTTAAAGTATATACATCCAATGCAGGGATGTTTAGGTTGCTTTGCCATAATTAAATCTCCTTTTGGTACAACTCTATAACTCTTTTGTCGTAAATTTTTAGAAGATAATTTCTATCTTCTTTGGTTATAAGTCCGTTAACAAAAAGTGACAATATCTCATCATCAACTTTATGCAGATCTTCGATGCTATTTGAGTTTTGCAGCATAACAGCATATTTTGTTATTTCCATTTTCTCTTACCTCCTCTTAAAATCTTCGTTTTATTGTCTTGACTTTTTATTTGTTTTGCCTTATAATATCTGCGAAAGGACTTACAAAGGGAGATGCTCTGACCATCACCCTTATGCCTTCGGGATTAATCTTCGTCTAATTCGTACAGTTCTCTGTCAGAACAGACTTCAATTCCCTCGTTGCTAATGAAACCGTAGCCGGAATCTATGATTTCACCGTTATCGAGGAGCGAATAATCCATAGGTGTCACCTCCTTTCTGTATATTTAATGCTCTCATTTTTGAGGGCATTTTTTTATTTATAGTCATCGAGGAGTTCGGGATTAAGACCGAAATATTCTGCTTCGTGGCTATCCATTTCTATTTCATTTGCGAAATACTCATAAGCCGTTTCCTCGTCATCCTCAATCAATCCGTCTATTGCTTTGGATGCAATCTCACAGAGTCGGTAAAAGTTCGGATGATATGTTTCGGTTTTCGTTCTCGCATAATTTACTGCCTCAAACAAGTCATCGAAGTAATGTCCGTAATCCCAATCCATAACCTCGCCGTCTTGTTTTCTCGCTCCACAAGCTACTACAAACGGCTCAATCGCTATTGGATTTCCTTTGTCATCTTGCCGTACTATTACTGAATACTCTCCATATTTCTGCAACTCAACAAATTTCATTTCCGTTTCCTCCTCACAGCAACAAATCAAATATATAGTCGGGTTCAAGAGAAAGATTGTCTAACAAAATGTCATCTACATAAAATTCTCCGTTCTCTAAAGCCTCGTATATTTCTTCACGAGTTTCCTCGCAAACTTCCTTCGCCTCCTCATAGGTCATACCATCTCTGTCCATAAGTGTTTTTATTATCTTGTTCATTTGCCTTACCTCCTTTTTCACTTGGCGTAATTTGTGCCGTTGAAGAACCAGTCTACATACTGTTCACGATTCAACTTTCCGTTAAGCTTTGTGCGATATAATACCCAACATACATTTGCGAACATCCAAACAGATGCCATAGACACTAAGATAATGCAAAAGAAAATAAACATAATAATTAAACCGTTCATATTTAAAACCTCCTGTAATATTATTCTCTCGATTTTTGTAAAGCAATTTGCCTTTTTATTTCCCTTTCCCTTTCGGTATTAGGCATATAATATATTCATCATTTCCCTTTGAGCTTTGTCATACAAGAACTCATCTCGGTTTCCCTTATACCACACAGGTATTTCCCTTTGTGCGTATATACTTTCAATCCTCTTAATCATTCGATTTACTTTAACCTGCGACATACAAAAGTCTTCGGCTAATGTTTTAATATTCAATTTCCATTCTGCCATAATAATTATTCCTCCTTAGTTTCAAAACTTGCCATTACTAACTGATGAACTGTTGCTATAGAACATCTATCGCATTTAATAAATACTCCCTTGTTACAACAACATTCACAACTCCGTGAAAACTTCTGTTGTGCCATTTCCTTTGTCGTAGCACTATACTGCATATTTATTCCTACTTGTTCAAATTTTGTCATAATATTTAATCTCCTTTGTTTGTCTTGTTTTGTGTTGTTATACTTGAACGACCTTTATCGCCGTATTCTCAAGCTATCCTTGTTGTCGGTGACTAACCCTTATACAGTCAAGAGTTTATTGTTTATACTCGCTCCAACTCTTACGAGTACCTTTGGGAGTTTCACCCCTGCTTAGTGCTAACCGATTGCAAGACATACGGTTATACGGTCTATGTGTTGTCACGAGATACTGTAGTATCTACACACTCGCCGTTGCAGAACACTGTACACACTTGTACTATGTACTGTACTGAATATAACAGGACTTATAGTTGGGGGTTGTACCACCAAGCCTCACACACAGATGTTATTCAGCAACATCTTAACTCTACATCGCTGTAGTATTTATGTGCTACCAGCTACTCAGAGAGTAGTTTAAATGACTCCTCGTTGTGTCAATCACTCAGAGTATTTGTATGTTAGGACTGCAACCCTTACTTGAAGGGATATGCCTACTTTCGGACAGCCACTTTATTCTTCCTATCCTCGGCTTTACTGAGCTAATAACACTCATTGACCTGCCACCTAACGGATGCTCCGTAACATCCTTGTCGACCTCATATAGCCTTCTTCCAACACATCACATTCATCCTCGTCGTAAACTGTTATTAAGTCACGCTTGTCCGAAACACCTGAAGCACACAGTATATTAAAGATTCCGATGTTGTGTTCTCGAATCAGCAAGTCGCTCAACAATGTTGGTGTATCATCGTCTAACCAATTAAGGTCGAACTGTCTGACCGTTCTTTAACATCTTCCCCAGTCAAGATAAGCACATTTATTTTCACCTCTTGTCCGTGCCTTATTTCTCGTACTGTCTGCCGTTTGGGAGTGTCTAACTATCCTATTAGCCTATCACGGTATTTATTTGTTCGGCTCGGCAATATAGAGCCATACCCAACACGGCTTTAGTGTCATGCCTTCATCTGCTCGGCAATATAGAGCAATACCTGCAATTTATGGCTTATTGCGAACCCAAACAGTTTTGAGGGATTGGATAACTGTCTAACCACCTAAACCAACTTGTTTAACACTTGTTGACTTAACGCTTTGAGCTTAAGGTCTGTTTATAGTCGCTCAAACGACTCCCCCCGTACAGAAATATATACGGGGAATTATGTGCATAAAAAAGCACCCATAAGGGTGTAAAAAAAAGTCCCTCCAAAGAGGGTAAAGAAATGCCCCCACCTATTTGGTGGGGGAAATTCTTACTGATATCTGACTAACAATTTATAAAACCAAAACCAAGATGCCTTGACTATTTTAAAGCCAGAATCGTCACGGAAAATAGTTTTTTTGACAAACGGTTTAAATCTTAAAGAGTTTTTCTCAAAAAATAATGCCCTAATAATTTTTTTCATTATGCTCTACCTCCGTTTTTCTTCGCATGATATTCGGCATTTTTCTTTTCGATGTCCTCAGCTTTAACTACTTTAGGCAATGTTTCAAGAGCCTCTAAACATTTTTTCTTTGTCTTAAAGCCCCATGCAGACCATTCACCACTTTTATTCTCAAATGGTACTTTGTATGTAGTTATGCCGTCGATAGCTTTTATCATGTCGTTTGCTAACTGTTTAGCAGATATATTAAATTTTTTGAATTTTTCGTTGCCGTATTCGTCTTTTACTTTTTTACCAGTACACATACCAGAACGGATACAATAATATTTTTTGCCGTCAAGCTCAAGTTCGTACATTTCAAACTTTGTAAGAACATCAGATACATTTTTGTTAATTCCTAAATCAACTGTTTTAGTACCTCTTTGAACAAATCGTTCGGAGTCTACTGATAAAGCAGTATTTTGTTTTTGTGTCGGTTTTGTTTCTTCCGATACGGTTGTTGTTCGTGACTTCATTGCTTTAAACATTTCATACATTTCAAAGAATTCCATCATTTCAATCATTTTTTCGTTGTTCATCATAACAGTGAACCTCCATATAAATATTTTTTTGTTGTTCCTCGTTGGGAACTGACACCACTATACAGCAAAAAAACGGAACTAGCAAACGGCTAAAATACGAATTTTTGGTCTGTTTGTTTGAGGTGGCTTTGGATGCTGTAGGGGTGGCAAAAACCCCGTAAATACAATGGTTTTCGCGTATACCTGTATGCTGGTTCATCCACGCATCCCCCATAAATTTTCGATATTTTCCTAAATCGACTTCCATATCGAACAACCCCCACAAAACAAAGGTTTCCGAAAAATTTATTACATTATTTTTATTATAAGGAACAAAGCCGGCATTCCATTTGTAGCCAGCAATCGCCTATAAATCATGGTTTTTGACGTTACGGTCTTATAAAACCACATTATACAATTTAAATATACTTTAAACTCAAACAGCTATCTTGTACGGGTAGACATAGTTTGAGTTGTTTTTTTTATCAAATTACACTCGTTAAAATTTTAGAACTTTTTATATATCTCTTTATAAGGGATACCCCCTTGAAACCCCTGTAAATCAAGGGTTTTCGATCAATTTTAGAACTTTTGCAAAAGGGCTCCGCCAGAAACTCTACGTTAGGTAACCTGTGAAAACCCCTATATATAGGCATTTGAGGCTTAGAACTTTTTTTTGAAATTTGGTTCTAAAATTCGGAGAATATTTCAGTGTACGGGAATCCGGTATAGAAAGGATGGTTTAATGGAGTTTAATTGTGATGTAAAGATAGTTGATGCTATTATGGGGGCTGGCAAGAGCCAGTCAATAATAAATCATATTAACAATAGTTCTGATAGTAAGTTTTTAGTTATCACTCCTTATTTAGATGAAGTTAAGAGATATAAGACGTGGTGCCCTAATAAAAACTTTAAGACCCCTTCTTTTGACGGCGGGTCTAAGTTAGATGATATTAAGAGACTTATCTGTCGAGGAGAGAATATAATTTCTACTCATGCGTTATTCCAGAAATTCGACAATGAATTAGTTGATATGTGTAGGGCGACAAACTACACGTTAATTATGGACGAGGTTGCCAATGTTGTTGACGAATACAGTATTTCAAAGCAAGACTTTCAGATATTGGTTGACACCTATGCTGATATTAACCCGGAAACCAAGCAGTTAATTTGGAAACAAGAACATAGTGAGTATAGCGGCAAGTTTTCGGATGAGAAGCGTTTATGTGATTTAGGTAGCTTAGTTTGTTATGGCAATAGCCTTATGGTTTGGTTATTTCCTATTGAGACATTCAATTCATTTCGCGAGATCTATATCTTGACTTACAGGTTTGATTTACAAATGCAAAAATATTATTACGACTATTACGGGCTTCCTTATAAATATCTGTCTGTTGCCGGGGACAGTATGGATACATATCACTTAGTAGATTACTCAGATAACATAAATTACATTAAATATGATTATCGACAGCTCATCCATATTTGTGACCACGAGAAACTGAATATGATAGGAGACAGAGAAACGGATCTATCTAAGGGTTGGTATGAAAGAAACAAAAAGAATGTCTCTATGAAAATCTTAAAAAACAATATGCAGAATTTTTTTAAAAACATTCGGGGCGGTAAATCATCAGATAATATATGGACTACATTTAAAGATTATTATTCCTGTCTTATGGGCAAGGGATATACCAAGGGATTTCTACCGTTAAATTCGAGGGCAACTAATGAGTATAGAGATAGAACGTCTGTGGCCTACCCCGTCAATAGATATCTAAACCCGTTTGTTAAAAACTTTTTTACGACTAACAATATTGCTGTTGACGAAGATGGCTATGCTCTTTCTGAAATGCTTCAGTTTATATGGCGCTCTGCTATTCGCCAAGGCAAAGAGATATGGGTCTACATCCCAAGTGTAAGAATGAGGAATCTTCTTAAAAGGTGGATTGAAGAAAATTCCCCAAAATAAAAGAGAATAATATATTGGAAAAGAAAATGAAGGGAGGCAAGAGTTCACGTAATGAGAAATGACTTTAATTCCACGATTGATAAAGCGTTAATATCGCCGGACGAATATTGTCGTATTAACTGCGCTATTGTGGAGTCTGATTTTAGCACTAATTATCCGAGCCAGTCGAGAATAGAAAGAACGGTGAAGGAGATAAATGAATATTTAAATTATAAGAGAAGACATATGGAGGTATAAATGGGATTAAGTTTAAGTGAGGCTGAGAGGAACAAATTCTTAAATGTAGGTGGGTTTCTATACTAATTAATGTGTCAAATTAAAAGACTTAAGTGGCGCAGTATAATCCAACCTTTAAATATTGAAATTTTGTTTTCTTGTCATTTAATGTACGAAAGGAGTGAGATGTCATAAGTAAATATGGAATCAAGATTAAGAATATCAGCGCGGGTATGTTATATGATGTAAACTTAGGAACGAGAGATTATTTCACGTATACTGACGCGATGCTTAACAACAGTTTGTTTAGCTATTATTTAAAGAAAAATGGTCTTAATGTATATAGAAAAAAGGATAGCGAAGAGTTTTCCAAGGATGAAAGTACGCGAGATGTCGTTTGCTTAGATTTTGACTTTGGTAGTCGCTCGTATGATGATGAGTTTAAAAGATTGACAAAACTGCTTGATGCTGATTTGAGCGAAGATTCGAGAGAAAGAATCGAAAATGCCATTAAAAAGGTTGAATCTCGTAAGGAGTTGTATTCCGAAAAGAAGCGAGGCGAGATAAGAGATTTGTTTTATAATGAGGGCGTTGATATTACTTATAAAACAAAAAACCGAGATGGTTCGTTAAAAAAACAACAGACCATTCATTACGAGATGTTGTTTAGGACTTCTGCGAAGGCAAAACTTGGACAAGTTATATTCATTAATAGCAAGTTGTATAAAAAGGCATATGATTGGCTTACCATTGGTCTTGGCAACAAGATGCAAAAGGATAACGCTAAGATAGTCGAGATGTCGGCTTATGCTCCGCTTACTACGAGTACGATTGTAGGAACTGTACATATACCGGTAGAAGATATATTAATTCTAAAAGACCAAGATTCGTTCTTTGAAACCATAGCTGACGTTGTAAGAGCCGAAGAATATACGGACAACAATGGCAATATAAAAAAGAAATGCGTAGTGTCCAGAGAGAAAACGCAGGTTAAAAATACTATCTGGGATGGCATGGGGTTAATTGAGTGTGATAATCTATACCTTGAATTGCCAGATTATATAAATGGCATGGCTCTCATGAGAAATCATCTATTTAAGGTGTGCTGTGTTAAAACAAAGATACAGAAATTTTTTCAAGACTGGTGTGCTGAGAGTGGATATGATTATGAAACCCATCAGGTACAAGATATGTTTGGCAACTGGCATTACTTGAAAGACGTCAAGATGATTACGACAGACAATGCGATTAAATGGAAAAAATTCATAGACATTATGGGCGGAACACCTGAAAAAGCATATGCATATTGGTGTGATAGAATTCGTGCTGATGGCTGCATATGGGGCATAGTTAAAACTGACCACGAGAGCAAATTAGGTAATTACCAACAATTGAGCTACCAGATGGTAAATACTCTCCCATGCTCTAAGGATGATGTAAAAGCTATTGCTCAAGATAGCATTGACTACGTGGAATTGATTAAGACAAACAACGATGAGTTTGAAAAATTCCTGTGCAAAAATGCCAACGAAATAAACCACTATGAAATGCTCGCAGATTTATATAGGCACAACAGTGAATTTGCGGAGTGTAAGTGGTTTAGAGAAGAGAAGAGAAAAATTATTTCTAACTATGTGCATAAGCTGCGCAAGGGCAAGATATTTGTAGAGGGTGATAATTTGACGGTTTTTGGAAACCCATATGCTCTACTTCTTTATTCTGTTGGCGAAGACTGGCAAGATGACCCAACATTTCAGCAAGAAGACGGTTGTATTCAGTGTTATACTCCGAGATTTAGTAGTAACGAGTATCTAGCCGCGTTCCGTAATCCTCACAATAGTCCAAACAACGTTTGTTATATGCATAACATGTATAGTAAGTATTTTGAAAGATACTTTGATCTGAGCAACAATATAATGGCTGTCAATTGTATAGGAACCGACGTCCAAGACCGATGTAATGGTGAGGATTTTGATTCTGACTTTAATCTGGTAACAAATCATCCAACTATCGTAAGGTGTGCGAAGCGCTGTTATAACGAATACCCCACTATTGTAAATAGCCTTAGAGAAAGTGGTATGACATATGGCAATAGTAAAACGGATTATTCAAATATGGACAACAAGTTCTCTGGTTCTCAGATGGGTATTGGATGGTCGAGCAATCTTGCTCAACTTGCAATGACTTATTATTGGACTGAATTAGCCGAAGAAAACCCGGACGAAAACAGGCTTAAAGAATTATATGATAATTTTGTTATTTTGAGTGTGTTGGCACAGGTTATAATTGATGGATGCAAGAGGGTTTACGAAATTGATGGCGAAGACGAAATAAAGCGCATCAGCCAGCTACCATGTATGGCTTTAACTAAACAAATTGAAGATGAAAACAGGAAAATAAAGACTATCAAATGCGACTTTCCTGAATTTATGAAGTATACGAGAGAAATCCCCTACACGAAGGATGGCAAGGAACTTCCCTTCGAAACGGTTAATAAAAACAAAAAGAAACTTCGTGACCGCATAAACTATGAGTTGCAATGTCCTATGAATTGGCTTGAGGAGTGGTTGGATAAAATTCAAAATATTTCAAGCACAAACACGCTACCGACGAAAAACTTTTTTATAAAAATGCAAGGAGAAGCAAATCGCAGACAAATGTCGGCTATAATGAAGCTGGTAAAAGAGTATGATGACTATGTGAAAGCGTCTAATATTGTTTCGCCTAAAACTGAAGACGAATATGTATTTACACTTATAGAAAAAGCAGACGGCATCATTGAGAGGTTACAGGCAATTAATATCAGAAACGTACTGACTATAAATAGGCTTATTGAAATTGCTTTAGGGTTAAGTAGTGAAGTTGGAGCTTCTCACAAGAGACGATATGACCCGGCTAAATACACTAGGAAACTTTTAAACTTGTTATATAGGACAAACAAAGAAAAGTTTTTAGCCAATTTTATTATAAAAGGTGCATAAAATACACACGATTTTGTTGTGCAGGGTGCATAAAATATGCACGATTAAATTGTTAAAAACGCCCAAGAACCGCATAAAATAGGGGTTTTAAGGGGGTAAAATTCGTCCGTATAATGGAAGAGAGTGACTTTTGGGTTGCTCTCTTTCGTTTATGAGACATTTGCCGGGTTTTCACTCTTTAAAGAAAACCAACACCCTTTGGGTGAATACATAAAGAAAGAAAGTGAATTTTTACTTGAAAGAAATCAGAAAAGAAGAAATTGCAAAACTTATAAAGGCGGGTGTTATTAAAAATACCGGCAAGGGTTTTGTAAGCACAAAATATCAGCAGCCCATCGGGCTCGTGAAAACTGTGCATGGTCGCCATTATTACATTGAAGATTTTTATGCTGATATGGCGAACAAATTGAGATAGTGTCTCAAAATTTAATTTGTTAGGAGTGTTTTAGATACTTACATATCAAGACGTAAAAACATTAGTTGAGAATAAGCTAATACTTAAAACGGAAGAACGAACATACGAAGAGCTGAGTGAATATCTCTTTGGGGACGGTAATTGTTTTAACGAAAGTGAAGTCCGTAAACGCATGTATGGCATGAAAAGACTTATTGAAATTATTGAGGCGGACAAGCATAGCGCCGACATAGCAAATAGGATATTGTCTATAAGTGATTTGCATATTCCATTCCATTTGCCTATTGACACATACAGGCCTTACATTGGAAAAGTAGATACTCTTGTGTTGAATGGTGATATAGAGGACTGTCAAAGCTGTTCGAAATTTTCCAAAAAATATCGCATTGATGTTGACAAAGAAATGGTTATGACAAGAGAGTTTTTAATAGACCTTATACATATGTTAAAACCTAAAAGTGTTGTTGTGGTTAAGGGTAACCACGAACACCGTATGGGTAGATACTTGAGTGACAGACTTAATGAAGATTTGATGTCTATTATGCCTGACTCCCCCATGGATTTAATCATTAATGAAGGTTTTAAAGTTAGGGATAGAATAAACAAAACTGAAACTTGGTATTCCCCTATTAGTGAAGTTTTTAGGGATGAAGGCGTCGAGGTGTCGTATACTGGCGAATGGGCTCGCAAAGTAGGAAAAACCATATTCGCACACCCGTTAAGTTATTCTTCTGGCATGTTAAAAACAACCGAGAAAGCAGTAGACCACTTCTTAAGAAAGGATAGAGATTTTGAGGCAGTTGTTTTGGGACACACTCATAAACTTGGCAGTTATATTCAGGGCGGCATAAAAATGTTTGAGCAAGGCTGCTGTTGTGACTTAAACAAGCTTGACTATAACGACGGGTATTTAACACTGCCGGCTCAAAACGGATATCTATATTTATGTCAAGACAATGATGGACAAATTATAGATGATTATACTAAAATCGAAATTTTATAACTGAAAGAAGGAATTTTACTTGAATAAAGATTTATATTTTGAGTGTGCAGAAGAATTCGCTGATTATATTGTCGAGAAAATCGAACAAGACGAGGAACTTTTTGTAACCGTGGTTGGCAAGTTTGAAACCATTAAACCGCTACTCATAGGGCTTATGGCTTGCGAATTTGTGGATTTTGAAGATATCGAAATTGAAAGTGAAGGCGTAAACGGTTACGCTGATGAATTTGTACTGTCTCTTTGGATGGACGACGGCGTTGTCGAGTTAGGCTGTGAAAAGCTGAAGAAAGACGGAGAGTATATTTGTCCTTGCGGAGACGAAACTTATCTGTTTGAAGATTGCTCTTCTAAGATCATACCTTTATGTGATGGTTCCGATTTGTATTTCGTAAGTTTTGAAGACGAATGTGATTGTGACGAAGAATGCGGCGAATGTTGTAATTGTGGTTGTCGCTGTGACAATACAGAAATTGCTAACGAGGAGTCTTCATATAAGATTAATGGTAAGCCCGTATCAAAAGAAGAATTTGACGAGAAGTACAAGGAAATTCAGAGCAAATACGAAAAGAATATAGGGCGTATGCTCGTTGATTACGCTGATTTTATGGATGACATAAATAACATATTTGCTCGTTTATGGTAATGGTGTATCTCAGCATAGAATGAGAATTTATATTTGAGAGCCGTATTCTGCGGCTCTCTTTGAATTTTGAAAGAAATGAGGTGAGATAAATTGGAAAACATAAGAAAAACTGTTTATAACAATATAACTTCAGAAGAAAAAATAGCAAAAGTAAATCCTGAGAATATTCAGTTGGGTAAAGATTTTCTCGAATATCTCACATCTATAGATAGAGCTAAGACTACGGTTAACAGTTACGAGGCCGACCTTAAGGTGTTTTGGTGCTGGAACGAAGAATTCAACAACAATAAATTCTTTGTCGATTTATCAAAAAGAGAAATTGCTAAATTTCAAAACTACGCATTAAACACATGGGGTTGGAGCCCGGCACGAATGAGAAGAGTCAAATCTACCCTTTCCTCGTTATCAAACTTTGTAGAGAGTATGCTTGACGATGAATATGAAGACTATAGACCAATTGTGAGAAAAATTGAAAACCCAGCCTCTTGTGCTGTGAGAGAAAAGACTGTTCTTGAAGAAGAACAGTTACAGAAACTCTTAGACCATTTGGTTGAAAAGAAACATTATGACAAAGCTTGTATGCTTTCTATGTGCATGAATAATGGCAGACGTAAAGCAGAATTACCGAGAATGAAGGTTTCTTACTTTACGGAAGATAATGTGATTTACGGATCGCTTTATAAAAGCCCTGAGCAGGTTCAAACCAAAGGGCGTGGGTCTAGGGGCAAACAGTTGACTGTTTATACGTTGAGAAATGGATTTAAGAAATATCTTGATTTATGGCTTCAATATAGAGAAGAAAACAATATAACGTCAGAGTGGCTTATTCCCAAAAAAGAAAATGGTGTTTATATCGACGAGCCTGTTGCTACTACAACATTAGATAGTTGGGCTGATACTTTTAGCAATTTCTTGGGTGTTCCGTTTTACTGGCACTCATTAAGGCATTACTTTACAACAGAATGTTCGCGTAGCGGACTTCCCGATGATGTTATTCAAATGCTTGTCGGCTGGTCTTCTCTCGACATGGTGTCTATTTACAAAGATATTGAGGCTGATGAGCAGTTTGAAAAGTATTTTAGTGAAGACGGCATAAAGAAAGTTGAGCAGAAATCGTTGACTGATATTTAATCAATAAATTTTAAACTCAAGGGCGATTAAAATCGTCCCTTACGTGTCGGCATAGCTCAGATGGCAAGAGCCTTGGTGCGCGGGTTCAAGTCCCGCTGTTGGCACACTTGGAAAATCATAAAATCCTGTGATTTGTATGGACGGGGCTAATGTTTGGTCACAAAGGAGACGTTCTATTTTATGGGTTATAACTCATGTGAAAGCGGGGCGTGTTTGACCTGCACGTTCTTGCTTTTGCCGGTATCAACACAGATTTATTGACCGACTTGTGTTAAGTCGGTTTATTATATTTAAAATCGACTTATAGTAAGGAGGAATAATTATGGCATTTAAAATTATAGGCGCTAACGGAAAGCCAAATTCTTATTTGCAGAAAGAATATTTACTGACTAACGCCGAAGATGTTAGCAAGTTGCCTCGTGTCGGCATTAAAGGCACACAGGAAAGCTGTGATGATACGGTCACAAATGACCCTTGTGCAGTTGGCTCTACTGCTTTAGTTGTGACCGGTGCGGTTACTGAGGCATATATACTTACCCCCGATAACGAATGGGTTAAAATGTAAGAGGTGAAGATATGAACAATATTGCATTTTTACTTTTTGCAAAGAAGTTCGGCGGCAATGTAAGCGCAGAAGAAATTGCACCATTAATTGAAAAGAAAACGATTGTTTCCGTAAACTTATACGATCCGTCTTTGCAGATACCTGAAACAATATCTGCACATTACTGGGTTGATGGCGCACCCTATAAGACTACTCAGTTTGATGGTGCCTATAATTGCACAGCACCAATCGCTGTCGAACCAAACACAACCTACACAATTGGTCTTGTGCCTTCTGTGGGTAATGGTTCCACAAAGCCGTGGAACACCAGTTCTCAAGGTATTCACGTTTTTGATGCAGACGGAAAATTCCTGAAAGGGTTTGCGACAAATACTTTTACAACCCCAAGCAATGCAGTATACATTCGCTTCAATTATTACATATCTGCTAACACAGTATCCCTTAGCGTGCTCAATGAAAGATGTATGCTTGTTAAAGGTGATACTCTTCCGACAACATACAGCGCTTATGGTTCTTACGCAACCGTAAGTTTGCTTGAGCGTCTGTCGAACTATACTCCGCCTGTTCAGTATCGCATCGCCAATAATGTTCTGAAAGTTGCGAGTCACTACAAAGCAGATAAAGACCTTCTTGTAACAATGGATTTGGGTCGTGGTAATGGTTTGTTTGATTTTGCGTCTTTCAAGCTGATGCCTCGTGGCATGGACATCGAAACTGGCGAAGCATTTGCTGAAACGCTTATGACAAACGGTACGGACTGGCACGCACCATTCATTGTAAAGGCAACGGGAAATGCCGATGGCGATGATGTTGAAAATGCATACTTCACAGGTGGAAATCACCAGTATAACAATAAGGGAAGCGGAAGTACAGCAACCGCTCGTTCCTTGTCTTTGCGTTTCTTCGTGGATGGCAGAGAGGTTGTTTCCGAAAAGGGTTATGCGAATAACATCGAGATTCGTTGGGTAAACAATGTACAGGGATATAACACAAGAAAATCGGACGGAACAGGCCGAGAGATTCTTCAGGAACGTCACAGCTTGATTTTTGATGGGGTTGAGTGGTCTGAGACTATTGAATTAGAACCGATTGAGTCCGTATTCATAGAAAGATGGTACGGATTGCAGTTCGTAAGAGCTTCCCTGTATCCGAATTATCGCTATATCGGGGCAGCGAATAGAGCACTTCACCAAGGCACTTCCTCAGACAGTGGTGGAAAAGATGCTGATGGAATCATTGCCTACGGTGACAAGCACCGAATTGAAATGACCATTGATACTTCTGTAGATTTAGGTAAGCGTACACTTTCGGGAGAAACAGGCGCATTATGTTCCAACGATAAGTCATATATGTTTATTATCGATTGGAAGCAAATGGAAGCAGGAGAAATTTACCGTCTGCGCGGTGGATATAAATTTATGTCTGCATAAGTAACAAAACGAAAGTAGGGCGTGATTGATGTTAAGCTGTTGTCAAAGACGCTTTCAGGTGTTTAAAAACGCAAGAAATAAAACTACCAAAGAAAACGTATATTATAACATCCTTGATTGGAGTTAGAATAAGCATTTTATTAGAAAACACTACAGCTATGATTGGCTTTCCGGTCAATCAAAAAATTTAAACTACATGGCGAGAGAACTTAAATAACCTCTCTCCACAACAAAAACACAGAGAGGCGGTTATTTATGGATGAATGCGTTAGAAAACTTAATACACTATAATTGGTTTGGCGTGGTTTTAGCTTTAATTGCGGCTATGGTTGCGTTCAAGTTTTTATCTGATTTGTTTAGTTGGTTTGTAACAAAATTCGGACTTGAGACAAAATCAATGCGAGAAAGACGAGAGTATCAAGCTCTTATAAGAACCACTGCAGAAAATTTGGCCACATTACAATGTCGTCATACCAACGACGAAAAAGAATTTAGAGAGAGTCTCAACAATTATATAAGTGAAAGTCGCGCAGACAGAATAGCTCTGCACAACGAAATGAAGGCCTATTCACAGAATAGAGTAGATGACAGAAAACAATCTTTAAAAATTCAAGAGGAACTCAAAAATTCAATAGAGGGTATTGTGCGAAAGCAAAATGACAGAGATGAAAAAATAAAAGATTTAGCTGATATGTTATTGGATAAACAAATCTCTGATTACCGCTGGGAAATTATTAATGTCGCAGACAAAATTTCTAACGGCGAACATGTCAGCAAAGAATGTCTTAAACACGCTCTTTCAACTTACACAAAGTACGAAAATATAATTGAAAAACACAACATAAAAAATGGCGAAGTTGATATTAGCATAGATATTATCAATGAAACATATCGAGAATTATTAAAATCTGGAGAGCTAGATTAAATTAAATGGGGTGATAGTGTGACAAATAAAGAGCTTGTAAAAAAGTTAATTGATGTTGCTAAGAACTACAAAACTCTATATGTTATAGGCTGCTTTGGCGCGCCTATGACGCCGGCAAACAAAACAAGATATATTAATAATGGGGCACACAACAAATATAATGCGAGAGCAGACAGAACCGCCATGATAAACGCAGCAACAGCAGATACCTTTGGATTTGACTGCGTGTGTTTGATCAAAGCACTTCTGTGGGGATGGAATGGAGATGCGTCGCATACTTATGGCGGCGCAAAGTATACTGCAAACGGAGTTCCAGACATCGGCGCCGACGCTATGATCAATGTCTGTAAAAATGTTAGCACAGATTTTTCCAAAATTGAAATTGGTGAGGCTGTGTGGTGTAAAGGTCACATCGGTGTTTATATTGGTGATGGTCTTGCTGTAGAATGTACTCCTTCATGGAAGAATTGTGTGCAGATAACAGCTTGCAATTGCACCAAGTCCGGTTACAACAGAAGAAATTGGACTAAACATGGTAAGCTCCCGTATATCACATATGAAAAACCTGAGCCAAAGAAAATTGAAACAGGCAATGATATCGTATGGGAACTTATGAACGGAAAACACAAAATAAAAATAGATGACGTTAAGAGGGCTGTTGCAGCTTTAGATAAAGCCAAGAACAATCAAGAATTTATGTCTCTATATTGGATTCTGTATAAACTGGTGAATGGAAATGGCTAAGAAGAAAAAGAAAAGCATTTTCAGTAAAATTATTGTATCCACTGTAATCGCACTAAATGTAATATTTACCATTGCGGTTTTAGTTGTATTTTTAAAAACTTCAACTGAGCCGTCAAGTTTAATAGTTGCTTGGTTTTCATTTACCACTGTTGAGTTGTGGAGTTTGGCTGGAATAAAGAAAGCCAAAGAAAGAAAGGATGATGACAATTATGGTTGTTGATTTTATTTTAGGTTATATCTTGCCTTTAGCATTGTTTATTGTTGCAGGTTATCTTGCTATAGTTTATCGCAATGACGAGGTTGTTAAATGGGTAAAAATTGCTGTTAAGGCGGCGGAACAGATTTATGATGGCTCCGGTCAAGGCAAAGAAAAATTTGCTTACGTATCTGAGTGGATCTCAAAGAAGTTTAAAATTTCTGAGGCAGATTTAAAGAATCTTATTGAGAGTGCTGTTTATGAATTAAACAACGAGGAAACAAAAAAGTAAATGCTTTAAAGAGTGGTTTTGTAGCAGTGCGAAGCCACTCTTAATTGTTTAAAAGAGGTGTTTAAAGTGGCACAAAAATGCAAATTGCTCAGTTTGGATACGAGTAGTTCAAAGACAGGTTGGGCTTATTTTGAAAACGCAAAATACAAAAAATCAGGTGTCATAGATTTAGACACAAAAGAGTGTAAAAAAATATATAAGGGCAACTCTGAAAAGAGAATCGAAGACATGTGCTTAGCGGTCTTTGATTTATTAAAGGAGTACAAGCCTGACATTATAGTTATTGAGAAACTTAACGTAGGCAGAAATATGGTCGCCGTAAGACATCTTTCTAAGGTGATTGGTGTTGTATACTGCTATTCTATTTTAAATAAATGTTATTACCACGAGATACAGGCTTCTCAGTGGCGAAGCCAGATTGGAATACAAAGCAAAAATAGAAAACGAGATGAGTATAAACGACTGGCTGTTGAATATGTGAAAAATGCTCTTGGCATAGATGTTACAGACGACGAGGCTGATGGTGTTTGTGCTGGGATTGGATATATAAAAATGTTTAGTTAAAATGTCAATTTTATCGTGTGATTAAAAGGAGTTGAGTTGATGGCTTATATGCCTCAAGCTAAAGACGAGCAAGAAATTAAGGCTTTAAGCGTCAGCAACGTTCGTAAAGAATATTTGAAGCTGGCAGAGGCCTACAATAAAATAATTGACAACAAGGTGTTAAAATGCCCTGCGTGTGATGAATTTATATCTACTTACGAAGGGTTTTACACCGACAAAAGATACGTGACGGGCTATTACCCGGAGTGTAAAAAGTGTGTTAAGGCACAAGTAGAACAAAGAACAAATTCGAGGCAGGAACCAAACGAGACAGTGGAATCTGTACAGAAGATGTTACTAAAGATGGATTTGCCATATATCGATAGCTTATATATGGCGCAAGTAAAGAATGTGGCGGATGCGTCTTCTGAAAAAAATAGGCATTCAGCTTTTGCACAATATATAGTTGCTATTAAATCTTTGCCTCAATATAATACTAAGACTTGGGCAGATAGTGAGTTTGCTCCTGACGACGACATGAATCCGGATTACGAGCAGAAAGAGGTTAAAAAGACCATCAAAGCTGGCCGTAAGAGATTTGGTAACTACCCAAATGAAGATTTAATGTTTCTTGAAGACGAGTATCAAGACTGGACTACGAGATACTCCTGCGAGAGTAAAGCTCAAGAGTTATTATTTAAACGAATTTGTTTTAAAGAATTGGAAATAGATAAAGCTCAAAAGTCCGGGAGAGATACCAAAGAGATGGATAAGACACTACAAGAACTTATGAGTAGTTTGAGTGTTAAGCCATCTCAGAAAAATTCAAACTCATTAACTGAAACTATGACTTTTGGGCAATTAATAGATAAGTGGGAGCAGGAAAAGCCAATACCTGAACCCGACGAAGAATTTAAAGATGTTGATAAAATTGGCTTATATATTGATGTATTTTTTAAAGGCCATCTTAGCAAGATGATGGGGCTTAAAAACGCCTTTTCCGCTCTTTACGAAAGATATATTGCAAAATATACTGTTAAGAAACCCGAATATGACGAAGATGTAGATTCAGAAGTTTTATTCGACAAGATTTTTGGAAAGAGCATTGACGAGGAGTAATACGTTATGGCTAATGTAAAAACTCAGCGTGAAATCGAAAAAGATAAAGAGCAAAAGATTATGGAGACAGTTGCGTGGAGGGCTGGATATTATCGAGCTAATCCACAAAGATTTGTTTCCGAAGTTTTAGGAATACATCTTAAATTATTTCAAAAGATATTGATTTGGGCAATGATGCATTTCAATTTCGTTATGTACCTCGCGGCAAGAGGCCAAGGAAAAACTTTTTTGGTCGCTCTTTTTTGTTGCATTCGTTGCATTTTGTTTCCCGGAACTAAAATAGTTGTAAGTTCAGGAACTTTAAAACAGGCAAACGAAGTCTTGTTAAAGATACAAGATGATTTTATGAAACGTTCTCCAATATTATGCTCCGAAATAGAAAAATGTAATATAGGACAGAATGATGCTGTAATATCTTTTAGAAATACTTCTTGGATAAAAACAAGAACTAGCTCCGAAAACAGCAGATCTGCAAGAGCAAATATTATTATCGTAGATGAGTTTAGAATGACCGACGAGAGCATTGTAAATACAGTTTTACGAAAATTCTTAACAAGTCCTCGTCAGCCAAAATATTTAGAAAAGCCCGAGTATAGGCATTTACAAGAAAGAAATAAAGAAATATATATGTCCAGTGCTTATTTTAAGAGTTCGTGGGCTTACAAGAAGGCTCAAAGTTATACTTTGAGTTTTTTTGACGACAAAAAGAAATATTTTATATGCGGTCTCCCCTACCAAGTATCTGTAAAAGAAGGACTTTTGTCAAGAGAGCAAATTGAAGACGAAATGAGTGAACTTGATTTTAATGAATTAGTCCAGAGCATGGAAATGGAGTGCTTATGGTTTGGAGACACAGATGGCAGTTTATTTAATTTTGATGCTTTAGCAAGCCGTAGAAAAATTAGAAATGCTTTTCTGCCGTTGGAATTTTATAACGATAAACTCCCAATACCAAAACTTGGGGCGTCGGAAAAACGAATATTGTCTGTTGACGTAGCGTTGATGAAATCTACTAAAAAGAAAGATAACGACGCCGCGGCTATTTACTTAAATAGTCTTGTTCAAACCAGCGGAACGTCATATCAGTCAAATTTTGTTATGGGTGAAACCTTTGAGGGGTTAACCACTGACGAGCTTGGTTTGATAGTTATGAGATATTTTTATAAATACAATTGTACTGATTTGGTAATTGATACAAATGGCTTGGGTCTTGGTGTTTTTGACTTCATCATAAAAGACCAGTATGACCCAGATACGGGAGAAACTTACAAGGCTTTAACCTGCTGTAACGATAAAGATATGGCTGACAGATGTAAGGTTAAAGATGCCAAACAGGTTGTATGGGCTGTCAAAGCTACAGCCAAATTTAATAATGAAATATGTGTTTTATTGAGAAACGGTATTCAAAATGGGAAAATAAACCTTTTGGTACCCGAACAAACCGCAGATGATATTTTAAAAGAAACCTATAAAGGTTATAACAAACTGTCATTGTCTGAAAAGGTAAAAATGAAAGTTTCTTACCTGCAAACGACTATGGCAATATACGAGTTGGTTAAATTAGAGCATGAGATAAAAGATGGCAACATCAAAGTTAAGGAAGCATCCGGTATGCGGAAGGATAGATATTCTTCTATTGCATATTCATATTGGTGTGCTTGTCAATTAGAGTTGAAGTTGAAACCCAAAAATGTTTCAACACAAAGTCTTGTATCCAATTTAACAATCAGGCAGCCTAAGCGCTCGCCTGCTATTTAATTTAAAGTAAAGGGGGTGTCGTGGTTGGCACAAGGTAAAAATGGAGTGTCTGACGCATCTCCTAAAAAAATGACTGCTGCTGAAATGAAGGTGTGGTATGAAGAGAATAAATCACAACTTGGACAGTTTACAAATTTTGCAAGCACTAAAGAAGCTTTTAAAAAAATACGTGACGTTACTAAAAACACTCGTCAAACTTCTGTCTCGTCTTACAGCAAAGACAAGCTTATTAATTATTTGAAAAACGTGTCAAGTTACGAATCTGATCTTAGAAACTTATCAAGATATTTGTTTTATAGGTCGCAGGTTTATTTTCGTTTAGTAATGTATAATGCCACGATGTTTGATTTAAATGCGCGTTATGTTGTACCGCCTTATGATTTAACGAAGGAAAACAACAAAGACAAAATATTAAAATCATACTACCAAACATTAAAAGTGCTAGACAGTATGGATTTACAACATCAAATGCTTCCTGTTTTTATAAATAACTTTATAGAAGATGCGTTTTTTGGTTGTTGCTGGATAGATGAAACAGGTATGTTTATCCTTCAAATTCCTGCCGATTACTGTAAAATATCGGGAAAGTATTTTACCGGCGATTATTCTTTTAGCGTAGACATGAGCAACTATAGAAGAAGCGAAGATATTATCGAGCTTTTAGGTGAGCCATTCACATCAATGTATAAAGCTTATGGCGGAGACAATGCAAAAAAATGGCAACCAATGCCTGACGAGTATGCTTTATGTACCAAAGCAAGAATGGAGTCGTGGGAAACGGTTTGTCCTGTTTATTCAGGATTGTTTCTTGATTTAATTAATCTTCTCGATTTAGCCGACATACAGGCTATTGCTGACGAACAACAAATATACAAACTGATAGTTGCTACAATACCTACGTTAACTGGTGCAAACAGTGCAGATGAGTGGGCTATTGATCCTGACACAGCGATAGACTATTACAATAAACTTGTTGATAGTCTGCCTGATTATGCTGGAGCTGCCATCTCCCCTATTCCATTAGACGTTTTGAGTTTCAGCGACGACCAAACGACTGACACAACAAAAATCCAAAACGCCACCAAGAGTGTTCTTAATACTTCGGGCGGCGCACAGATTTTGAACTCAAGTACAATATCGGGTGCTGAAGCATTTAGGTCTGCTACAAGGTCTGACACAGAATTTGCAATTTCTGGATTGCTCGGACAGGTGCAAGGATTTGTAAATCGTATGTTGGGATATCAAGTTTCTAATCCTGCAAAGGTTAAATTCTTTGAGATATCAAGCTATACGAAAGACGCTTTTAAGGAGTCTATGCAGAAAGATTTAAACTACGGTATAGTAAGTAGCCTTGCATTAAATTCGTTGAACGGCTTTAGTGAACTTGATACTTTGGCTTTGAATTACTTGGAAAAAGATATTCTTGGCTTAAGAGACAGATTCGAACCCTTGAAGACTGCTTCTACTTCTTCTAATACCGACAAAGAAGGCGGCGGACAAGAAAAGGACGGACAGTTGACCGACAGTGGAGAAGAGACGCGAGACAAGGAAAAAAATGATTAAAGAATAAGAGGTGTTGTAAGTGAATCAAATTTTCATTAAAACAACAGACAAATCTACTGCGAAAAAATTAATTTCTGAGGGATTTAAACTTGTCTCTCAAATTGGACAAGTATACACGTTCTTAAACGATGCTCCAGAGGGGTTTCAATTTGAAAGCGTAGATAAAAAGCATATTGTTTTTAGCAACATGTTAAGTATTTAATAACAATTTTGATATGAAAACGCAAAAGCGATTCATATAATTGATATTCAAAGAAAGGAGGAGAAAGATGATGGGTAAACAATCTAAGATTTTAACTCTTGACAGTCTATATCAGTTTTTTATAGAACAAAACAAGTCTGTAAATTTTAGTATTAAAAATTCCGAAAAACCTATAGTTGTATCAATCCCCGGAAACTTTGAACAATCCTCGGACGACATGGTTGGCATGCTGAAGTTAAGACTTAAGGTTTGTCATACCGAACTAAATAGGAACGGAAGTTATATTTCTGAGGAAAATATGTTAAAGGCAATTCCCTCGCTGAAATACAGGCCTCTTTTAGCGTACATACACACGCTCCCGTCTGGAGAAGAGGATTTTTATGCTCACAACATTGAAATCATAAAAGATGAAAACGGAGAAGAAAAAATCCGTTATTTAGAAAAACAAGTTGGGTGTTTTACAACTGACGAGCCTTATCTTGAATATGATGAGACGGCTGATAAAACATATGTTGTCGCATATGCAGTTATTCCGGAAGAGTATACGAGTGCAGCCGACATTATTAGAAGAAAACAAGGTACAAAAGTTAGCTGCGAATTGGTAATCAACGAACTCGCGTATAATGCAAAAGAAAAATACCTTGAACTTATTGATTTCTACTTCGGCGGAACAACTTTGTTGGGATGTGACGAAGAGGGCAATGAAATTAACGAAGGCATGGTAGGTTCAAGAGCAGACATATCTGAATTTTGTCTCGAAGAAAAAACCTACGCCTTTCAAGAACAGATAATTGAAATGCAGGAAAAATTAGATAAACTAATTTCTTGCTTCAATATAGATAACTCTAAGAAAGGAGGAATTTCAATGAATCATTTTGAAGAATTATTGGCTAAATATGGCAAAAACGTAGAAGACATTACTTTTGAATACGAAGACATGTCTGACGAGGAACTTGATGCTAAATTTGAAGAATTGTTTGGCGAAGTTGAAACTGAATCCGAAGAAGATTCTGTTGTAGTTGAGAATAGCGACGAAACAGAGACTGTCGAAGTAATTGAAGAAGCGGAGACAACGGAAGTGATTGAAACTTTGGCTGAAAACGAAACATTCACTCGTACTTACGAGTTATCTCACGACGATATTCGTTGTGCTCTTTACAACTTGCTTATGCCTTACGAGGAAGCTGATAACACATATTACTACATCAGTGAAGTATTCGATGAATATTTTGTATACGAATCTTGGTGTGGTGGTACAATTTATGGTCAGAGTTACATCAAAGACGAAGAAACCGTATCTTTCGAGGGAGAGAGATATGAATTATTCAGAGAACTGTTGACTGCTTCCGAAAAGACCGAGCTTGAAGCTATGCGTTCTAATTACGCAGCAATTTCTGAAAAGCTGAGGGTTTATGAAGATGCTGAGATTGAAGCCAAAAAGGTAGAGTTACTTAATGGTGAAGATTACGCTTCTATAAAGGATAGCGAAGTTTTTGTTGAATTAGTTAAAAACCATGAAAACATTAGTTATGAGGAACTTCAGTCTGAGTGTGACAAAATACTTTTAGACGCAGTGAAATCGGGCAATTATAACGCGGTTAATTCTGTGGATAACGCTGAGAAAACATCAAAGAAACAGTTCGCTAATCCCACGGATAAAAAGACAAAGCCGAGCAGATATGGTAAATTGTTCGCAAAAGAAAACAAGTAAAATTGAAGCCAATAGGCTTTTTTTATTATGTAAATTTTTAAATTGAGGAGGAAAAACAAATGGCAATTCGTTATGAAATTGAAAAAGTTGGTTATGCGTTTCCTACTAAGGTTATTAGTTCGAAAGTTGGACATAACGTAAACATTGTTTTAGGTACAGATAGCCCTAATGGCGCTATCGTTGGCGTAGGAGAATATAAGAGCTTCGATCAGTATGAGGAAGCAACCGCTCCTGCTAATTACGAAGCAAAGATTATTGACACAGCCGCTAATGGCAACTTCTACGTTCAGGTAACAAAGGTGGATGTAAATGCTCCTGCTGTTCTTGTCTACGAAGTTCCTGAAGTTAGCGACGTAAAAATCGCAACAGCAGAGAACTTCTACAACAAGGCTGGTAAGACTGTTCATGGTCTCGTTCTTACAACTCTTGACGTGTATGAACTTAGCGCTGAACATTTCGATGGCACGCCCGCAGTTGGCAAGAAGGTTACCATTTCTGGCAGAAAGCACGTAGTTGGTGCGTAATTTATAGAGAGGAGGATTTACGATAATGAGAAAATTTAATTTTAGTTCTAGAGTAACAAGCATTTTTGAAAAAATGGAAACTTCTTATGAAGAAGTTAAAAATCTTATGTTTGACCTTTATCGCAATGAACTTGATGAAGGTGTAACGAAGAAGGAAGCTGAAGAAAAACTTAGAAACTTCTCTCTTGAAATCTTTGGTCTTACAAAGGATTCTTCTAAGAGAGATCGTAAGAGAGCATACGAAAAGTATGGTCGCGAATTCTTTGATGTAATCGAAGAAGTTCTTGACTATACCGTATCTACAGGTCTTAAGGAGAACGAATGGTTTAACACTCTTGTTAACTATAAGAATATCAAGGAAGGTGACGAAAACATCTTCACAAACAAGCAGGATGCAATTCTCTCTGTTGCCAGAATGGGTAAGAGACATCATGACACTATGCTTCAGAGACTTCCTGAAGGCGAAAAGTACGCTGTTGACACAGATGTTTATGGTGCAGCAGTAGGTGCAGATATTGACAGATATCTTATTGGTCAGGAAGACTGGACTAAGCTTGTTGATGCTGTTACAAAGGCATTTGTAGTAACAGGTCAGGAACTTATTCTGGCTGAAATTCTTGGTGCTCCTGCTAAGATTCCCGTTCAGGATGGTTTTGTAGAAACAGGCGCTCTTAACTCTGCAAACAGAAAGAAGTTCAACAAGGTTCTTCAGAACGTATCTGCTGCTAACGACAACGCAAATGTTGTTATTGTTGGTACTATGGTAGGTCTTCAGGAACTTGAAAACCTTATTCAGGTTAACTGGATTGCAGACTCTCAGAAGGAAAGCGTTGCAAATGTTGGTAGACTTGGCAACTATGGTCGCTACCAGATTATTGAAATTCCTCAGAGATTCGCAAGAAATGACGTAACTAAGGATGTTTATAACGACAATATACTTTACGCATTTGCATCCGGTGACGAAAAGCTTATCGACTTTGTCGATGTTGGCGAAACAATTATTGATGAAGTTACAGAAAGAGGCGAAGCAAGCTCTAATATGTCTGACCTTATGAAGTACGAAGTTCAGAGAGAATTCGGTGCTGCCGCTAGACTCGGTAAGTATTTCGGGGTTTGGACTATCTCTGAAGACTAATGTGTTTAATTTTAAACAAGCACCCATTTAATCAGGTGTTTGCTTCATTCTTTGGAGGTGAGAAAGATATCTTTTAATACTGCTGATAAAAAATATCATGGTTATATATATAAAATTTATAACACAATAAATGACAAAATTTATATAGGTCAAACCAGAAGAGATATCAATATTAGATGGAAACAACATTTGATAAGCGCAAAAAGCGGTAGAGATGGTGACACGATATTGTATAGAGCAATGAATAAGTATGGTGTTGATAAATTTTATATAGAGATAGTTAAAGAATACTCTTTTGAAACCAAAGAAGAACTGATAACAACCTTAAACAAAGAGGAAATTAGATATATATCAGAGAATAACTCCGCTAAACCTAATGGATATAATATGCAACGAGGCGGGAAATCCCCCACTGAAAGCTTAAAAAGACCCGTTGACAAATATTCTCTAGACGGAATTTTACTAGAGTCTTACGAGAGTCTGTCTGCGGCTTGTTCTGAATCCGACAATTTAAACCATGTGCATATATCAGAATGTTGCAGAGGCATACTGTATACGCATGGTGGTTACGTATGGAGATATAGCGGAGAAAAATTTAATAAATTCAAACAATCAGATAAGAGATTTCGTCCTGTTGAGCAATATTCTATCAATGGAGATTTCATAAAACGTTACGATTCTTTTGCTGATGCTGTATATGAGAATTTTAACAGTAGAGATCATAAAAAGTACAGTAGTCATATGGTTTCTTGCTGCAAAGAAAATAGAAAATCTGCATATGGTTATGTTTGGAGATACGGAGATGAATCGTCTGGTATATAATCTAATCACTGAAGACTAATAAATTTTAGAGAGTGCATTTATTTGCACTCTCTATTTTGAATAAAAGGAGAAAATATGGCTAACAAAAAGAAAATTACAAGCGACGTTGAGACAGATACAACTTCTTATGCGGAGGTTGAAGACGTTAAAACCGAAGCTATTGTGAAAGAAGCAAAAGTAAAGAAAGAGTTTAAAGATTCTGATTATGTTTTATGCCGATCTGTCTGGTCTGGTGGATTAAATATCACATGTAAATCTGGCGCCACTTATGAATTCAAGAAGTATGGTACAGATTGTGATATTGAGTATAGAGACTTAGTATACCTTATAAGAAAGAATTCAGACCATATCTTTATGCCCAGATTTGTTATTTTGGACGAAGATTTCTTAGAGGATTTTCCGCAGGTTCAGAGGGCATACTCTACAATGTATTCGCCAACAGAATTACATACAATACTTGAGTTGCCTATCAGCCAAATGAAGGCGGAAATAGAAAATCTTCCCGAGGCAACAAAAAAGACACTATTAAGTTTGGCGGCTACTGAGGTTGCAAGAGGTAGTCTTGACAGTATCAAGAAGGTTAGAGCGTTGTCGGAAATCTTTGGATCAGATTTTAATTTGCTGAGTGAACTTTTTAATAATTAAGGAGGTATCGCATGACCCTCCAATATGAAAATATATTTTCAATGTTTTTAAGTAAAATTACAGACTATTCATTCTTGGAGTACGACGAAAGTTTTGTTAGGGAGCAGATGGTGTCTTGGCTACACTCTTCTTCCTCGCCCAGATTAAGAGCTAAATTTTCAACTTTTACTCTAAACGATGAGGAATCTGCTTTAAGCTTTGTTTTGAAAAACTCGGTTGACGAGCAGTCAGATTGTGATTTTGTTGCTGATATATTGGCTCGTGGTATGGTAATTGCTTGGCTCGAGCCGGAAGTTAAAAATGTTCTTTTAACTAAACAATTATTGACCGGTAGCGAAGAGAAGTTCTATGCTCAAGCCAATCACATTTCTCAGTTAGAGCAGATGCTGGCTACCGCAAAAACCGAATTAAAAAATATTCTCCGTGATTATGGGTATTTAAATAACTCATATATAAAGGAGTAAGCTATGAGGCATAAATACGGTAATTTTACAGAAACACAAATATTGTTAACCAAGAAGTCAATCCGAAAGCAGATATTTTTCTTATTGTTGTGTGTTGACCCGGAAACAAAAGATAATTATACGCACGTAGATGTTAGAGAAGCCTTTAAGGGCTTGCTGTACAAGTTAGACGGACTAAATAGTGTTTTGGGTGAACCACAGGAATTAGTAGATACGATTAGTTTGCTTGAGGAAGCTTTAATAAAATATAATGAGCCTAAATTTAACTTCCACACATATAGACGATTGATTTTAAATGCGGGTTCTTTAATTGACGCCATAAAGGAGGTTGATTAAATGCCTTCTTTATCAGAATATAAAACATACTTATCTCGTCAGGGCAACATTGCCGGTCAGGCACATAAGAGTAATGCAGATATGATAATGGAACAAACTTGGGACAGAGATATCCAAAGTAAAAAATGTTACATATATGACTATTATCATGACGACCAACCGTGGCTACGAGATGGCATGACATATGAAAATACCACAAAAACACCAATAGACGCAAAGTTTATTGTTACAACGGCGCAATCTTTAGACAAAGACCGTGTTACCGTTATGCTTCAGTTTAAGCCCAGCCAAAAAGTTAGGTTTAACGAGGGCGATGATTTGTATTATTACGAGACTGATTACAGAGGCAAATACAATTGCGATTTTCCGTGTGGTCTCTACTGTGATATTCCCGATGAATATGGTGTTTATCATAAGTGGATTATATGTGCAAGACAGATAGGCAATCAGTTTCAAAAGTATTTGATACTTCCGGCTAATTACAGATTTTCGTGGATAGAAGCCAATGGAGATAAAAGAGTAATTAGGCGTGTGTGGGGAGCCACAAGAAGCCAGAATTCGTATAACTCTGGCTTATGGACTGCTTACTACGCTACCGAAGTAGAAAATCAGTTTAAGGCTATTTTGCCACTGAATCCTATAACCGAAAAAGTGTTTTATGTAAATGGCGCTAACCAAAACCAACGATTGATAATTTCTGCTATGACGGAAAATCCTCGTACATGGCAGGTGTCAAAATGCGAAGACATGCTTATGGGAGACTTCGGGCTCATGAGATTGACATTTGTTCAAGTGGCATTTAATAAGTCTACAGATTTTGTAGATTACAATGCGATAAACCCTGATGGTTCAAAAGATGTGTATGCCATGTATGCAAGTTATTACGAGTCGTCTATGGTACCCGAAGAAGACACTAATATTGAAGCAACTTCAAATACATGTATTCTTTCGGCGTCAACAAACACCATTAAGGTTGGCGGTAGTTATAAAACGATTACTGCCGCTTTCTATGACAATTCTGAGACAGAGGTCACGGACGCATATTTATCCGAGCTATCTGTAGATAATTGGAAATTTTACATTGACGATGTTGAAATTGAGAACGGGGACTTAATAACAGTATTAGAACAAACAACACCAAATAAAATCAAGGTGAGGTTTGCTAATGATATGAACTATCTTACCAAGATATTAGCCATAAAGTGCGTTGTTGGCGATACCGTTGGTGAATTGTCTTTGGAAATCACCAACTTATAAGGAGGCGGGTTAGATGGAAAAACTGTTGACTAAAAATGACCTTTTGCAGAAGCTCCGTTCATACGCATATACTCCCGATGATGATGTGATTAGGTTTAAAGAAAAGGTCAAAGAAAAATTATTAAAATGCCCCGAGTTATTGTATGCTCTCAATAACAAAGAGCTTGAGAGTGAGTTGTTTTGCGACGATGGGACTATTAATGCCGAATACGATGAAGACACCGGGGATATTATCCCTCTTGGTGAATGGGATAGATACTTTCCTTACAATATTAGACCTTATGTTTTTGTACCTGAAACACAGGCTTTTACAGATAATTTCTTATGTTATACTGCGGGGTTCAGAGAGGTTCCAAGGTATAACGACACAGAGTATTATTTTCAGATAATATTTACTATTCTTTGTAGTAGTGCTCCGGAACAGGCGGTTGACAGTCTTACAGGACAGTCTCGTGCCGACTTGATTGGCGCAATATTGAGAGAAAAGTTTAATTGGTCTAATATTTTTGGTTTGCAATGTAAGATAGTTAGCAACCAAGAAGACATTAAAGACACCAATTATATCTCAAGAACTATTATTTTAGAGACCACAAAGCTTAATGGCATTACAAATACGCCTTTAAGACAAAAGTCTACTGTTATTAATAATAGCGTCAGAAGGTGATTGCGTGGAACAAAAAAAATATTCGTTTGATAAACTTCAAATGTTTTTTGGAGAAGACTACAAGATTGCAGACGGAATTATAATTTCTCAACCGACCATCGGTGAGATTATGACTTTTGGAGAGGATAAATTTAATCAAGTCTTAAATCCTTTTATTGTAAATCCTACATCTCTTAGAGTGGCTTTGTGGCAACAAGGAAAAGACTGGACGGAAATGAGTGATTATGAGTTGTTTTATCAATTGATATTGCAACTGCAACCAACGCCAAGCGAAACCTATATGCTTTTTGGAGATTTAGATTTTAGCAAATTTAATCTTTATAAAAGACAAAACGAGGTTGACGGAAAATTAGTTGAAGACATCGTGCTATTAAATCATGAACAAAAAGTTTTGATAGATGAAGAAATTTATAATCATATGTCCAGTTATCTGAGAACTATGTTTAATATATTTCCAAAAGTCGAAAAAGCAAAAGGCAAAACGACAAAAGAGTGGATGATTGAGGGTGACATCATGAATAGTAAATCACAGACGGAGAGCAAGTCTAATCTGCTATCTATGATTTCATTTTGTTTAAATCACCCCGGGTTTAAATACAAAAAAAGCGAATTAAAAGATTTGGGAGTCGTTGAGTTTTATGATAGTGTTCAACGATTATTGATATACGAATCTACAAGTTCACTAATGAAGGGAATTTACTCAGGATTCGTAGACACGTCTGGTATAGACAAGAAGGAATTTGACTTCATGCGTGAATTTAATTCATAGCATGGAGTTTTTAATTTTATAAACAAAAAATAAGGAGGAAATTATTATGGCTTTTAAATTAGGCGACATAATTATTGACAGAATTCAGTACGGTGTAGCGGAAGACTTTGATGGCAATCTTTTATACACACTTTCTCAGTTAACAGAAGCTACCATCAATATTTCTGCCGAATCAAAAGAAGCAAAAGATAAGGATGGAACTTTGGTTAAGAAGTTCTGGCAGGGTAAGACTGGTACATTTGAAGCAAAGAACGCGATGTTAAACGTAAACGTAATCGGTTCTGCGTCTGGCGAAGATCCTCACGTCGCAACTGCTGACTCAAAGATTGTAATGCCCAAGGTTATTACTGTAAACGCAGGTACAACCGCTATGATTACAGGATTTGTTGAGGGTTCTGTTCATGTTTACGCTTATGGCGAAAACGGCAACATGGGCAAGGCATACACAAAGGGCACAAGTGCGTCTGCTACAGAATTTGGTTTAACAACAGACGGCAAGCTTACTCCGCCTACTGACACTAACGAAACTCGTTATATTGTAAAGTATAACAGAACTGTTTCCGATGGTCTTGCTGTTTACAACAAGGCTGACAAGTTCCCCGGCACTGTAAAACTTACACTTAAGGCACTTTGCGTAGATCCTTGCGAAGCTGACACACTTAGAGCTTGCTACATTGTGCTTCCGTCTTTCCAAGTATCCCCCGAAGTTAGCATTAGTCTCCAAACAGACGCTCAGGCGGATTACAAGGGCGACTTACAGGTTGCTTATTGTACAGGCAACAAGACCTTGTATGAATTCTATATGGCTGCAGAAGACGAAGAATAATTATTAAAGGGCTATGCGCGAACATAGCCCTTTACAAAATATGAGGTGAGTAAATGGCTAAAATTAAGACGAGAAAATGTATCGTATGTGGAACAGAGTATGAGTATTGCAACAGGTGCAGTTCACATGTTAACAAACCCACATGGATGGCTCTTTACCACGATGGTAATTGCAGAAGCATCATGAATATTGCCTCCGAATATGTAGCTGGCAACATAACAAAGGAAGATGCTAAGTCAGAACTTGACAAATGCGATTTAACAAACAAAAAGAATTTCAAAGAGTCCGTTATAAAGGCTCTTAATGAAATTTATGCTACAAAGAAATCTGTCAAAGTAGCTGAAGAAATCGTGGACAATGCAGAATAAATTTAATTTTTGATTTGAATAGTGATTTTTTTAAAGGGTATAACTTACTATTCAAGTTATACCCTATTTTTTACGACTGAAAGGAAAAAATATGGAAATTAAAAGTAATTTGGGGGATTTTACATATGACAACAAAGATGTAGTCCGTATTTTTAACCCCAAACAAAGAGACTTATATTTAATGAATGGCATTATGCCAAAAGATATTTATGTAAGTGTGGACAACAAAACAGACGAAAAAATACTTGTGTATATTTTCTTAAAGGAAGATACTCGCGAGGCGTATAACAAATGGCTTAACTACGAGCTTAAATAGGCGGTGGGGTTATGAACGACTACTTGGAAAGCACACTATATAGATATGTTATTGCAACGTTAGACTCTCCAACTAATTATCTTGTTTTTAAAGATGAAAATATAACGTTTACAAAACAAATATCAAGAGCAACAAAAACTGCCGGTAAGACTACGGCTAATACCATTAAAAATGAGTTTTACGCTTATACTGGCAGAACCGATATTGAATTAGTCGTACTGCCGATAAGAATATCTTATGAGATAGTAAAAGAAGAGAATGAGGCAGAGGGTGAATATATTGAGCTGTTATCTTGACAATGCGTCGACGACGATGATTTCGTCGGACATGAAAGAATATTTGATTTCTCTGCTTGAGATTTTTGGAAATCCAAGCTCTACGCATTCCGAGGGAGCCAAGGTTAAAAGATTAATTGAGGAAGCTAGAGAAAAGATTGCAAAATTTATCAAAGCCGATAAGTCTGAAACCATCTACTTTACTTCGTCTGGTTCCGCAAGTAATACACTTGGAATACAGGGTTATATTCTTTCCAGCAGATGTAGTGTTCTCTACTCCCCCACTACTCATAAATCTGTTTTAAAGACCATAGATAATCTTGCAGAATTTTATGGGGTGAGCACATCAAAATTAAAAGTTGATAATTGCGGGAACATTAACATTCGTTATCTTGAGCAAGCGGTGGCGAGCAATGTTGACGGCACATTAGTTGTTATAGAGTATGCAAATTCCGAAATAGGAACAATCCAAGATATAAAGAAAATATCTGATACAGTTCACAAATACGGCGGGAAATTGCTTGTCGATTGCACAGGTTCAGTATCGACTATCCCATTAGACGTAGTTGGATTGAATATTGATATGGCGACTTTTTCAGCGCATAAGATAGGTGCTTTAAAAGGAGTTGGTGTATTATACAAGAAGACTGACATTACAGTGTTGCCTCTTGTGTTTGGTAGTCAAGAACATGGGCTATTTGCAGGAACTGAAAATGTGCTTGGCATATTAAGTCTTGGCAAAGCAACAGATTTATTGACTTATGATAAAACATCACACAACAGAGATTTTGTGTGGAACACCATAAAAAATTTTGACGGCGTTTCTTTAGTAGGAGCACCTCTTGATAAAAACAGATTGATAAACAATCTTTATATTTGCATAAAAGATATACGTGGCAGTGATATAGTTGCACTGATGGACGATGTCTATAAAATCCAAATTTCAACGGGTTCTGCTTGTAATAATGGAGCCCTTAATCCGTCGTCTGCCGCCTTGGCAATCGGATTAAGCGAGGAAGATGCGAATAGCTGTGTGAGAATTAGTTTTAGTGGTAACGAAACCGAAGATGAATTAAAGGAATTTTGTAAAAATTTTAGCACCTGCATAAAGATGCTGAGAGATTTGAATGACTGAAAGGAAATTATTATGAATAAAGATTTTAAAGTTAAAAGTTTTGTTGAAGAATATGAAAAATGCTCAAACAACGATGATAAGGCAAAGTTCTTAAAGAGCAACTTAAAAACAGAAAAATATATATCGTATGCAGACAAGTTGACACTTGCTGAGAACATTATAAACCACAGTTCTTACGCAATGGTCAGAGAAGATGGCGTATTAAAACAGACAGATAGAATCGCTCTTAATTCTCCTATGAGATATATTCTGTTTGTAATGACTATTGTAGATAAATACACAAATATTGAGGTTGATTTTAAAAATATCATGCCCGACTTCGATGCCTTGAATTTTAACGGTCTTATTGAGATTATCTTTGAAAAGGTTGGAGACAAAGAAACCGCCGAATTTAATACCGTTGTAGACATGGTGTTGAATGATTTTATGGCTAATAAATATCAATTTAGAAATTATATTAGCGACACACTTTCAAGATTTTCAGGACTCGTCGAAAAGTGTGCTCCGTTAATCGAAAATATAACAAGCAAGCTGGATAGTATGTCCGAAGAAGATATGGAGAAGCTTTCTGGCCTGATAGGAAAGGCAACAAAGTTTATTAAGTAAAATATGTAGAAACGGAGGTAAAGAATGGGCGTAACGAATTTTGAATTAGATTTTATGGACGCTTTAAAGAAGGATGTGAAAACATTGAGCCATGCTCTTTCAAGCAATTTGGCTCACAAGATTTCCGATGAAATGGCCGAAGAATATCAGTATGTTATTGAGCGATTTTACAGTGAATATAACCCGGAACATTATGTAAGACATTCTGAAAGAGGTATGAAACCGGGCTTAAATAAAACTTTTAAGAAGTATTATAAGAATCCGCATAACACTATTTATTATGGTGGAATCGAGATAACAAGCGACAATATGTATGACGACTACCGCGATCCAAAAGAAAAAGTTTTAAGTTCATTTTTGAATGGATATCACGGCAGACCTTCAGCCGGCATTGAAAGTTCTTTGCTTCCGTATAGACATATGCTTAAATTTAGAGAACAGTTAATAGGTGAATTGGGGCGTTCGGATAGCGCTCTTTTTTCTTATGCGAAAAATAAGGCAAAAGCACTGCCTTATCAGTTAATTAAAATTATATAAGGTGGTGATTGATTATGCCAAAACAGCAAGGTATTGTAGGTATTGGTTTAAAGGTTGATTACGAGAAAGCGCTACAACAAATGAATGGCGATTTTCAGAAGGCCTTGACAAAGATATCTAATAATGCAAAAAAGATTGGCTTTGATGCAGACATCAAGAGTCAAATCAAACAAGTTAATGATGATATGGCTGCAATGTCAGAGAATTTTAAGCGAAAATTTGAAGAGATTAATAGCCAAACAATAAATGCCGAAAATTTCGAAAAATATCAAGAAAAGGTATCAAAAAGTTTTTCTGAAATTAAAGCAAGTATTTCGGGTATCACGGATCAAATAGCCGACTTAAACCAGAAGGTTGGTTTGCTTGATGGTGCTGACACCGCCGCAAAAATGAAGGCTCAATTTGATGAGTGGAGCCAAAGCATTTTAGCTACACAAAAAGAGCTAAAACAGGTAGTTGACATAACAAAGTCTATGGGTGGATCCCCGAAGCTTAGCGAGTCGTCGACTAAAGACTTTAAAGAAACTCTTGAGGTTATAAAGAGGGTACGCAAAGAAACTGAAGAGTTGACTTTTGATGGCATATCTGAGGAGTCTTTAAATTCTAATTTAGAAAAACATTATAATTTTTTACAAGAGAATATAGAGGCGTATAAACAATTAAGAAAAGAAGTTTCGGGCATGTCCAAAGAAGATGCGGGATACGTCGAAAAAACAAATGAATTAAGAAGATATTCCGCACTTTTATATGAAGCATACGATGCTCTTGCAAAACTTGACGCAATCAGAGAAGATAGAACTGGCGTCTATAGCAGTAAATATAATGACCTAATTGATACGTTAGACAGAACTTATAACATGTCTGGCATGGATTCAATGTTGGAAAACTGGGAAAACGGCATTAAGAAGATATTGCAAAAGAGCAAAGCAGCTTCTGAACAAATCCAAGGTACTTTTGATACTTTTCGTGTAAAAGACGGTGCTATTCTTATCCCGATTGATATCGCCACAAAAAGCAGCGAATTAAAAGATAAGATCAGAGATATTATCCAAGAACTTAAAACATACGCAGAGAAAACACCTGTTGTTGCCAAAGTAAAACTTACTCTTGACAAGAGTTCGTCGACGGGTTACGAGAAAAACTCTGAAGTTGACAAGCAACAGGTTGAGGGTCAAAACGAGCCAGCTATCGATATTACAAAAGCCATTCAAAAAACATATAGAGACGCAGCTCGCGAAGCTAAGCAGATAGTCAAGACGGAAATCAAAACCATTCAAGAAGAATTTGAAAACGTCCCTATTAAAATAAAGCCAGACACGGATGCTTTCACTAAAGATTTGAAAAAGATGATTAACAGTTCTTTTAAACAAATCTCGGAAGAAACATCGGGTGTTAAAGTCAACGAAGAATTAGAAAAACTCGTATCCAACTTAAAAGAGGTCTCCGCTTCCCTGTCCGGCAACGAAAGCTTTAAACTGGGTTTAGACGAAGCTTCAATTGAGCGCATCACTGATGCTATCCAAAACATGGCTGACATGATTCAGCGAGCTTTTGGTGTTGCGAGTAATGACGATATTACGGCACAGTGGGGCGTTATTGAAAGCAAGTTTAAAGCTGTGGCCGGAGAAGAAGGTAAACTTCTCAAGGGCAACAAAGATCATAAGGCTGTTATTCAAGAACTTGCGGTTGAATACAAGAAGTATCTTGATATGGGTGGCAAGAATGACTTGTCAGAGTTGACTGCTCATAAGCAGACAGTTAAGAATATTACTGCTGAATATGAGAATTTAGGTAAGGCAGCTCAAGAGGCGGCTCAAAAGCAAGAAAAGGTTAATAAAAAGCCCGCGTCTACTAAGGTTTCATCTGAAGAAGCTGAGGCTATTAAGGGCGTTACCAAGCAGAATAAAAACTTAGAAACACAGGCTGGTAAAACCGGAACTGCTTTAGATAATGAGAGCAAAGTCGCTCAAACTGCGGCTGAAAGATTTACTGAACTCGCAGAGAAAAAGAAAGCCGCTACAGATGCAAACCTAGAGCTCGGTATAGCAGCCGAAATGACTACTAAAGCCTTAAAAGAAGAGACGGCGGCGCTAAAAGAGGCAGAGCAAAGAAAGAAAACCAACAAAAAGACTGTGGATGAAGGCACTTACGAGTCTAACGCCTCCACTTGGCAGAAGAATATTAAACAATCTTTGCTCGATGGAGGAAACTATCTTGAGGTTTATGATGGCAAACTTTCACGTCTTGAGAGCGGTACAGTTAGATACACGGCTTTCGTTAAAGATTCCGCCGAAGATAGTGAAGAATCTTGGAAGAAACTCACTGCCACAATTAGTAGCACAGGAGAAATACAGTCTACAAAACTGCAAGACATAACGAAAAAGCAGTTCCTTAAAATGGAGAAAGAAAAGCAAGACGTCGCAAGAATGCTTGAACAAGCGGACGGCGAAGAAGTTGAGCCGATGCGCTTAAATAGGGATGAGTTAGAGCGTTATGCAAACGATGTAAAAAGTATTCTTAAAGGCTTAGAAAAGTCCAAGAAGGCTACTTATACAGTTAATTTAGGTAGTGATGGTAAGCTATCGATTACCAGAAAGGAAATTTCTAAGACCGGAGCCGAAGTTAAGTCGTTTACCGCCGTTATAGATAATGTAGAAGATGTATTTAACAATACTTCAGAAGGCATGGTTGTTTCGGCAAGAAAGTTAAAAGAGGCATTAAAGAGTGCTTTTGACAATGGCAATATTTCTAAATCCACAAAAGATTTGGCGGCGAGTGCTCGAAAAGCTTTTGATGTATTTAAAGAAAAAGCTGTGCGCGATGGTAATTTTAGTGCAATCGAGGATGACTTAGAAAAACTTAGGCTGCAAATTGCTAATATTAAAACATCAAAAGACTTAATTAAGTTTAATCAAGACCTAAAAGACCTTGGTGTTACGCTTAAAAATGTTAGCAAGGACAACAAACTTGGTGAAATTATCGGCGGTAATAAGACTTTTAAAGATATCAACGAAGTTCGAGCTAATATAGACTCGTTATTTGCTTCAATGGGCAAAGTCAATGAGAAGTCTATTAGGGTTAAAGGAACGGACAAGCTGACTGCCGAGATAAAAGCGGCCAACGGCGAAATCCGCATGATGACTGTTAGCTTAGACTCGAATAACTTCGCCAGATTTGTTGATAACGGAATCGTTGAGTTTGGCAGACTGAGAGCTGCAGCCGAAGGTGTGTTTAAAGGCATTCAAAGCATGGTGAGGATTTATTTGAGTCCTTCCGACTTTATTAGATACTTTAGGCAAGGTTTTGATGCGGTTAAAGAAATAGACACCGCTATGACAGAATTGAAAAAGGTGTCTGATGCTTCGCCACAAGCTATTACTGCTTACTTTGGTGATGCCGTTGCAAGTGCTAAAGAGCTTGGCTCAAGCGTCAACGAGATGATTGGAGCTACTGCCGATTGGCAAAGAATGGGTTATAATCTTCCCGATTCAAGAGAGTTGGGCGAAGTTGCAATTTTATACAAAAACGTTGGTGATGGAATTGACGTTGATACTGCAAACGAATCGCTTGTAAGTACAATGCAAGGTTTCCAATTGCAAGCCAAAGATGCGATGAGCGTTATTGACGCCTTTAATGAAGTCTCTAACAACTACGCAATAAGTTCGGCAGGAATAGGTGAAGCACTTAAACGAAGCGCCGCAGCTTTTAATGCCGCAAACACAGATTTAAACCAATCTATTGCACTTATTACGGCTGGCAACGAAATAGTACAATCGCCTGAAAAAGTTGGTACAATGTGGCAAACTGTTTCAGCTCGTATCAGGGGTAAATTTTTGTGCCCACTGCATAGCAATATGCAGACCGCCTACGAGGATAATATAAAGGTGGCATAACAACTATATGCGTTAAAATGTGATGGGACACACAAGACGCAGGAAAGACTCGCTATTTTACAGCGAGAATCCTCAGAGACTGCTGTGATATATATGGTAACATATATATTCAAGTTGTTGACCTATATTTATAGGTTTGATATACAGTCCAAACTCACACTATAATCCCTAAATAATGAAATGTGAGAATGTGCCAGAAATGACACATCGCCACACTTAATGTGTGGTCAGTAGCTATTGAGTTCATAGCGAAAGTAATAGAATGACAAAAACAGAGCTCGAAGAGCTTGGCGAGGCGACAGATGATGTACTGTCTACATCAAAACTTAGAGACCTTGTCAAAGGTTATACTAACGTAGATATCTTAAAGGACGATAATACGTACAAAGATATGTATACCATCATCAAAGAGATTGGCGAAAAGTGGAAAACTCTTGAGGGCGGAGACATGGCTCGTGCAGCTCTTCTTGAGGGGTTGGCTGGCAAAAAACAAAGTAACACACTTGCTGCTGTTTTGAATAATTATGAGCGTCTCGAAGAGATATACCAGACAGCAGAAGGGTCAGCCGGTTCAGCACTCAAAGAACAAGAGCGCTTTACTCAATCTCTCCAATATTCTCTCGACCAGTTAACAGCACACGGCGAAGAATTTTGGAATACATTCATCAACAAAGATGATGTAAAAGACTTCATAGATCTAATTAACACATTAATTTCGGGTGCTACTAAATTGGTAGATACCTTTGGCTCAATTCCAACCGTGGGTGGAATTCTTGGTGGATTTGCAGCTATTAAAAACGTCGGTAGACCTAAAATGTTTGGTCTCAAATATTGTTTTGAATTGCCGACAACTATAAGTGTTCTTTCGGATACGAAAGTTTTCTTATGGTCAGTAGTGAAATACACTATGGTAAACGAAGCGAAAATATGCTGGGAAGCAGGTAAAACCCACATCACTCCCCTACTTTGGTGACAAAGATAGGTTTGTAAAAGAATGTGGACTCTTGTGGTCAGCAGGGATAGTTCTCTATGAGAAAAGCCCTCACTGTAGTGACAACTCGTGGGTCAAGTTATATGAAACGATGCTTGGCTAAGATGCACTCGGTACTGCGATTTGCCAATCGTTAAAAATGGCAAGGTTTTCTCCTAACCGTAAGTGGAAAGAAACGGAGACGAAGCATAATTCTATTGGGAAAATT
>JAEIGA010001089.1_pt1 | contig 41285 bp, 61 predicted proteins | sample 9270691 | NCBI WGS metagenome assembly JAEIGA01 (sample SAMN17057246, study PRJNA624740) | gut metagenome | biome: biome; isolation source: fecal sample | host: Bos grunniens | place: China: Xizang | collected 2019 | reverse complement strand
CGCTGAGTTTGTTACCCAAGTTTTCCCGTCAGCTGATAATCCTAGTTCATAAGTATAATCACTTGTATTCTTAGTTACTTTTAAACGGGTGTAATATCCCAACGGGCCATAAGTCTGTAAATCAAAATAAGAGTTTGGAATGTTTACTACTATTGTACTTCCATTAATTAATCTAGTACCACCATCTACTTCGGAAGAAGCATTTGGAGTAAGACGCCTATTACTATTTCCTGCACCAAATGCACAGATAGGCAGAATTGTAGCCGCAGAAGGCCAGGTATATCTCTTGGCTTTAAAAACCATTTCTAATTCATTAAAAGAGGGTAGCGAAGAAGAAGTATAGCAATCATTCCCAGAACTCACTCCCGTAAGAACTCCGTCAGTAATGGTAGGACTACCTATCACTGTGTACCCAACTGGTCCCATTAGCTGATGTTTCTTTACTTCTATGGGGCAGATACCAAACCAGGGTTGACCGTCTACTTTGATGTAGGTATGTTTGAGGTCTATTACTCCAGAAAATACATTTATATCAGTTCCTGCTGTTGACGTTCTACCAATATACGTGCCATAAGAAGAATTTAGTTCAATCGTTTTAGAACTATCTATCGTTACAGTATCAGTTACCCAAGTATTGCCACCATCAGTAGACACATCAAGTCCATATACTCCATCTCCGATATAATATCCTTTTGCAATTATAGAAGAATTTACTTGTATGTTAGCAGAGGAAATTACTAAAAGTTCGCCGCTACCATCACTATAATAACCTACTTTATATTGCAACTTGTTATTACTATCTATACGAAATCCGCTTTTCCCACCATTTAAGCCACCCGTTGTTTGATAACTAACAATATATTGATAAGTATTGTTTAAGTTGGTAGGTGTAAATTTTGCCTTTAACTCTAATTTTTCTGGACTAATGCTTGAAAATTGCTGTGTTGTAACAAGGTAATCATCCGCACTAAACCCACTAGCCACGCCATCTACAATGGTGGGGCTTCCTACAATGGTATAGTTTACGAGTCCTTTGGCTGTGTGATATAAGGCCATATTATAAGTCCTCTACGATTACTGTCCACGTTCCTGTGCTGGCATCAAAAGTTTGTTTAATACCACCGATTTCGTTAGCCGTGGCATAACGGTGTACATACGCATCCCCGACTTCGGTCAGGTTAGAAAGGTCTACGTTAGCTCTGGTAGCCAACCCAGCATCATCCATACCTTGCCAGAATAACTGCCCGTTGTAGTTGATTACCCACTTGTTAAGATTAATCGTACCGCCGAACGGTTTAGCTGTTCCTGCACCGAATAAGTCAGGACTACCACCGATATAGACCTGCGTTTCGTATAATACGGTGCTAGATACTACTGTGATATCATCGGTCCAGGTGTCCCCAGCATCCGTTGAATAAGAGAGAATATAGTTTGTGCCATCCCAGGAAATACGCACGAAGTAAGTAGTTTCGGCCTCTACTGTTGCTGTACCGCTTACACCGTTAGCAATATCCCACGAGCTACCGTTAGACCCTAGAGCCAAGACGAAATGACCGCCAGAAACTGCGAGCGCAATTCCGTAGTAGCTGTCCAAGATATTTTCTTGTGTGGTTACGTTGCTACCCGTAGTAAAAGCAGTTATAATGTTAATAGACGTTGCTTCGGTTAAATCAAGAGCGAACGGAAACTGCATATAGTTGCTTGCCGAAAAGTCGCTTACCTGTCCCTGGGTAATGGTAGGACTACCCGTGATAGACAAGTTGGGTGTCTTGTATAGCTCAATTTCATTAATTCGGTTTGTAATCGCCTGATTTTGTACGGGGTTGGTAGATGTGTCAGAAAGCGTTTCATCCACTACTACGGGCATTGTTGCTTGTCCTAAATATACGTTATCGCTCATTGTTATTCTCCAAAATATTCGCCTTTGTTATAAGATTTAACTGCGTAGAATTTATCATCTTGTTTTACTACTTTAGCTTCAATAGTTTCTGTCCTAAAATCGTAATTACTTTCGGTGCTAGGAACATCTGCGGTAATTGTTACATAGCCCTGTCCATTCTGATAACCAGCGGTATGTACTACGTTAAAACAAGTACTTGTGGCATAAGAAGAACCTCCACCGCCAGAACCAGCAGTAGGTGGAGTATTACTAGAACGTTGGTAAGTTCCACCTCCTCCACCACCATATAGACCAGCCCCACCACAACCGCCTTTGGGATAATCTCTATATAGTGCAGATGTAGAGTCCCAACCGTTTCCACCAAGTCCTAAAGTACCATTATATCCATCATAAGTAGTATTGCCTCTAGCACCACCAGCAGATTGCGTTCCACCGTGTCCATTGGTATTATTATTTTGACCAGACCCATTAGACCCTGTTAGACCGCCTCCATTTCCACCGTTATACAAGGACTCACTCGCACTACCCCCACCAGCGGCCACAACTAGACGGGAATTGAGGGAAGTGGTATTGGTTACTCCTGTATTATCAGTACGAATATCAGAAGCATTGTATTCTGCGACTTTGGGGTCAGAGTTCGTTGCACCGACATAGACATATAGCATTTGTCCAGGAGTTACGGGTAGAACGCACTGTACACGGCCACCTTTCCCACCCGTGGCTGTATCATAGTTAGCACCTTTACTCCCAGCGCAGTCTACTCTGATTTCGGTTACTCCCGTAGGTACGGTGTAGGTTTGAAACGAGCTAGACGTGTTAAAAGTATTAGTCACCGTCTTGAAGTAGCTATAAGTTCTGTTTAGTATAGCTTTCATACGTTCTCCTACGACTCAATGTCAATATATCCTTTAGCTTCCCAATCAATAGATCCAGCATTAAACGTACTATCATCACCTGTATACATAGCAAAACTTGAGGTATTTTTAGATTTTACATATGAAACTTCGGAGTTTTTTTCTAGCCCAGTACATTGGACATTGTAGTTAGTATCCGTAAAATTTTTGAATAACGATACTGATGTACCATCTGTATCAATGTAAGCTCTCCCACCCTGTTCACACCAACCATCAGACCATACTCTGTACCATTCTGTTCCACTATGCCAAGTTTCCACGATACAAACAACTTCGGCCAGGTCACTCGTATCTACTTTGCTAGACATTGTTTCCAGAAATTCAGCCGCTTGAGCTGTACTTGCTGGGATAGCCGATTGATAGGCACACACCCACGGGAATACGGTTGTATGAGCAGGAGTTACGGTATTGGAACCGCCATATACTGAGCTAGAACGTGATGCATCTAAAGTTAAACCATAGGCATAATTGGAACGATTTTCCCCACGTTGCATTACAGTACCAGTTCCCAAAGACCTGAATGCGCCAGTAGCTTGAGAGGTATAAGAAGGATAAGAAGTATTAGCATCCTGTCCGTTGTTATAAGTACCAGTAATATTAGGCAACCCAGCACCACTTTGCGTGATACCGTTTGTGGTATTAGCCATCTTGATGTAGTTGACTAATTTCGGCAGACGGATAGTGTGGTTGGTTGTGTCTAAGACGTAGTACGGACATTCACCGTACTGAGTGGTCTTGCTTTCATACTGAGCTTGTGTTACACACAGTTCAGGGTGGTTAGATACCCAAGTGTAAAATTCAGGATAAATGTTATTAGCGTTGCTTACGAGTTCACCCGTGAATAAAGGTAATGCGCCAGGATTGTCCGTGGCGTTTTTGCTTTGGCTGAAGTATACTTCACCTACTCTTTTACCACTACCTCTTGCGCCAGCATAGCCCCAGTATTGACCACCTTCATCTAGGATAGGGTCGTGTCCTGTGTTGTTGTCCCCAACAGATACACGCAGTTCACCGTTACTATCTACGACGTACGAGTTTTTGTAGTACGTTTCCGTGGATAGCCACTCTGGAACACCGTGTTGCATAATGTATGCTTGTTGGTAGCTTAAGAGATAATCTAGAGCGTTCCTATCTTCCATAGCTGGGGATTTGTTCCCTACTACAGCCGATTGCCACCCTTGTTTGTAAGCATCAAGTGCTTGGATAACATCCACGTCTTTTGAGTATTGGATGTCACCAGCCGCCAGTGAGCCGAATTGTGCAATTCCACCCACAGCGGCATTTGCTTGTTCTGCGAAAACTTTTGCAGATTTGCGTTGTAATTTAGCCATATCTATTCATTCTCCTCACCAGCGGTTTTATCGCCGTAGCTTAAATATTTGCCTCGCCACCCATTTTGGTAATCAGAATATCCGTTCGGGTTATCATTGAGGCCGCTGTAATCCGAATATCCGTAGAGTTGTAATAAGTTTGGTACTACTATTGCGTTCCACCCAAGAGCCATTGGAACTGGTAACAATTCTTCGGCAAGGATGACGTTTACTAAATCTGTAAAAGCGGTAGACAGTTGGTACTGATAGGTCATATTGCGGTTATCGTATAACCGAATAGACGTAGGGAACAGGTTGTACAGGGCTGTTCTTAACTGAGAGGTGCTAGAGAAGTTGGTATTTTTAATCATCTTCAGTTTAAGGAGTGTTCTGTACTGGGTATCGGTAAGTACGTTTGTGTTAGACGTACCGATTAGTGTTTTAACCTGTCTTTTGAGTCCTACATATTTACCGATAATGTCCAGCTGGTTGCCTACTGCCGTGTTCACGTCATACCCGTTTATAATCATCTGGGGCAACGTGGTAGGGAGTAAACTGTACCCGAACCACGCCTGGTTGTTTACCTGGATGTAGGTCTTGTTTAGGTTCAAAGACCCAGCAAACGGATAAGCCGACACCATAAAATATTCATCCGAGATTTGTTCCTGGTCAGCTTCATTATAGAGTGTATCGGTCCATTGTCTACCTGTTAAGGACCAGGACAGCAACGCTTCCTCACCGCTGATGTTCATCTTAGCGTAGTAAGTAGTGCTGGGTTCTAGTCCTTCCATTATGATATTATCGTGTGTACCCAGGGCCGTACGATAGACCCCGTGTAGGACCCCTTCCTGGGTAAAATAAAAGCTAAATAGTCCGTTATCCGTGCCACAGATACCTTCGTAAGTGTGGTTAAACTGGGCAGGAGTGGTAAAGCATACCCCAATGACCAAGTTAGAGATATTGTCCTGGGTAAGTGGGGTTTCCAGAATAAGGAAGTTAGTCAGTGAAAAGCCACTGGCTATCCCGTCTACAATGGTAGGGCTACCAGCTACAAGATAGTTTACAGGACCTACTGCCCCAGCAGAGCATCCACTCTGAGCTACGAGCGCACCGATAGTGGCACGAGCTTTGGGCTGTGTTCTGTACTGTAGAATTAGCAGGTCCGAGTAATAATCTTTGAACTCTGTAGCCATCTTACGACTCCTCTCCTACGATAGTGATACTTTCCGTTGTAATCTGGAAGTATTTATCTTTGGTAGTGGGTGATACAATTGTTGCCCAGGTAGTTCCATCTGTTGACACCTGGCACGTCAAAGCAATATTGTCTTGAACGGATTTAAGGTAGCAAATAATGGCCGAGCTGTCAACCGTTTCATTCGGCTGGAAAGACATTCCGTTTACTAGGGCTGATTTAATGTCTGCTGGGACAATGGTCTGCCCGCCTAATGGGGTGATATCTAGGTTCACATATAGGGTCTGGGCTGTAGGTCTGTCAAAATAGTAGGTAGCTACTTGCCCGTCAGCTTGTTCTACGTTTACGCTCTGGGTCCCTTTCATACCTACACCACCAGCGACTTTGTTGTCCATTACTTGACCGATTTCAGCATCCGTTCCACCCTGGATGACTACCCAGATGGAGTGGCCAGGTATGCCATCTGTATCGGTTGTGTTCCCACGGTTCTGATAGACGTTTACTTTTGTTACGTTAGGGAGGTTCTCTAGTGCGGCCGCCAACCCGTCTACATACCCCTGGTTGGAGATAGATACGGATCGTTTTCTTCGTTCACGGAGTTCGGAGTCCGTTTCTTCATTGGTTCCCTGTGTAATGGCTATGCCTGGGTTATTGACCGATTTTACCCCTAAAATGATGGTTACGGGTGTGGTGATAGTATTCGGCAGGACTTCCACGTTTCCTACGTTTAAGGCACGGAATACGAGCTGTGAAGTACCTGCGTTGATAGGGGAGGTGGCCGAGAGCACAAACAGGTTCCCTTCGTTATCCGAGATCGTGTAGGCTTGTTCTTCTGGGAACTGGTCTATTCCGTCTAGGGTTACGGAACGGTCAGCTGTTACATCTATGGTCACATAGGTGTAGGTCCCTGCCTTGCGCTGGATGCCGTTAATGGCACAGCGTTGGTCCAGGACTACCCCGATAGCCTGGTCTGGGTCAAAGGAAGCGTTCACCTGGCTGATAAGTTCGTACTGGTCCTCTAGCATCTGGGCAAATACGTTTATAATCTGTCCGTCTGGGGAGTTGCTTTCTACGTTGATATCTTCCCCATAGATGTCTTGAAATTTCTGGGTAAGGTCCTCTACGATATCATTCTGGTCTAAGGTCTGCAAACCGTTTGCATCGAAACTATTGGGCATTTAATACCTCCACTGTATCTGTTAAAATCTCACCGTTAGCAAATTCTACTGTTAGGGTTATGGAGAGCTTTCTGTCTTTTACCTGGTATTGCATATCCACAATTCGGCTTACTTGATAGCTTCTCAAAACCGTTCTTTGTACGTCTACTAAAATCTTCTTCAGGTTCTTTTCCCCGAGCAGGTTCCACCAGTCGATTCCTTTCTCCGTGTCCCAGAAGCAGTCACCGAGGAACTCTAGGAGCCTGGTTTTTATGTTCATCATAAGGGCTTTATTGTCTATGAGGTAGCTGTTTCGGCCCTTTCCGAATACCCAGTCACCGTTTGCATCTAGGTTTCTAAATCGCATTACACCACTCCTCCTGTTGTTCCACTCCCTGTTGACACCCCACTATGCTTATGATTTGGCCCTACATCGGTCCCTTGCACTGTCAGTGCCCCAGCTATACTGACCGCCCCGCTAAAAGCCACTGTAGGGGCTGTTACGGCCAAATTCGTGGCTGTTACGGTTACGTTCCCACTGTTCATTTCTATAGTGGCGGTCCCGTTGGTTATGGTTACCTTGTTTTCTTCCAGTTTAATGGTTGAGCCGCCGTATTTGAGTTCTGTCCCGTTGGATAGAAAGTCTGTCAGCTTGTTTTGCTTGTTATGGATGCCTACTAGGGCTATGGCATCGGACAGGCTATGCATACGTTCTGTATTAGGGAGCATTGTCTGTCCGCCAGCGTACCAGTTGTCCATATCTTTATCGTTAAATAGGACCAGACAGCTGTCACCAGCATTTATGGGGAAGGTTACTCTGCCCTGGCCACCACCCAGAACCACGCACGGGCAGTCTAGGAGTACTGGGTATTGCTTGATTTCCCCATTTACGACGTAGCTCATTTTTATCTGGACTTCGGCCGTTTGTTTGCTTGGGTCAAAAGATACGATTTCACCTACCTGGTGGCAGTTGATAGTGTTTAGCGTGTTTAATCTCTGCAATTCGAGCAGAGAGGCTAGGCTTTGGTTGTTTGCGTATCTTATTGAGTTTGACATATCGTTAGTTTATCACCTTTGGGGGCTTGTAACAGTACCAGAGGGACACTTTTGTCCGACACTCTCCACTGGTTGCCCCAGAAATCGTTCCCGTGTGTTCTACACCCAAGACCTTGTATGTCCCGTTGAAAAACCGTTCCGTTTGGCTTTCTAACTTAATGTATTGCCCGATATTTATGCGGGGTTCAAAGACCATATCAAAGGTCAGGAAAGCTTCTTCTCTGAGTGGGCTTCCTAGTAGCCCTGTGGCCGAGTTTATCACCCGTAGGTTGCCCTCGATGACCTCGTTATCCCTCAAACAGTAGGCTTTCTCCAGGTCTATGAAGAAGTGCTGTTCTGTAATCTGGTTTATGAGGTCTGCGGTGGACCCGTTAAATGCGTTTCCTTTTAGGAGCTTCATCCCAAAGTCACCGATGGCCCCCTTGCTTACGCCTGGGAGGTCTTTTATGAGGGTTTCTATAATCTGTTTATCGGGTGTACCCTCTGTGAAGCTTCGGTTTGTGTTCCCGTTTACAAATGCAAACCCGCCATCAAAGGCATCTATTTCGGTCAGGTAGTCCACCCCGTTTCTGCGGGAGAACGCCTGTTGTATATTTCCCTTAAAAATTAAAGGTAATGTTTCTTTCCTGTCCCCGTACCCTGCACGGAACTCTATCCCTTTATAGTACATTGTTTTGTATCTGTCAAGGAAGATTTTCCTACGTGAGTCCTCAGATAGGTTGTATAGGGTGAAACTTGCGCTGTTTGCATCGGCGTTTATATTGCGGACAATGCGAAAATCGATAGTAAGTGGGAAGGTCACATCTATGTATTCAGCGGCCTTTTCATCGGTCTGTACGGTTAGGATGTAATTTCTTGTCCACTTTTCCATTATTATTTATCCTGTTGCATCTTGATGATGGTTTGTACATCTTCTGCACTCAAGATGTGCAGTTTCGCTCTGCCGACAATGAAGTCATCGAGCAGGAGTGGTTCTTGTTCATCTTCACAGGTGCAGAGTAGCCCAAAGGGGAGGATATTTCTCCATTGATCCAAGATGTTTGTGTTCGTGGTTACCCGTAGTCCGTAAATCTGGATGCCTAGGGTTTCGTAGATTACATCCACAAACCACCCGAGCTGGGTGGGCTTGTAGGTTAGATCTAGCACTATTCTGGAGTTATCTTCGGCCAGCAGGATAGTGTGTTTTTGTTTTGCATCGTTGGATATGGTATCTAGTGTCTGCATTGGTTACCCCGTTTTCTATTTTTTAAATACCCCTTTTACTGCGTTTGTTCCTGCATCTACTACAGTAGCCAGCCCTGTCTTTTCTGGCTGTCTTACGCCTTTGTCTTTCTTTTTGGCCATTGACATAGCCGCTTTTGCACTCTTTTGCTTCTCTTTGTTTGCGTAGGTCATAATCGTGCTGACTTTGCGTATCTTCTTGAAGGTTACGGTAAAGTCCGAGATGTACGCACTGCCTTCTTCTTGACGTGCGTGTACGCTTTGTATGGCCATATTCTGCATTACAATAAAGGGGGTATAGACCGTTACGGTGCTACGGAGCCGCCAGAGTTCCTCAAATTTCCCGAAAACCTTCTCCTGGTTTGTTGCTTCTTGAGGCACTGGCACTCTGTTTAGCATTTGTTCTAATCGGGGTACGGTGCGGTCCATTTTCTTATAGACGTTAAAGATTTCCTCTGTTCTGTTGAGGAGGTATTGTGCGCTGGTTGTAATCTGGGGTGCAAATGGGTTAAACCCTTCGATTATGGGGGTTGCGGTTCTGATTTCTTTTAGTTCTTCGGCTGGTTTGTTTGTCAGCTCTCCCACATACCCAGACAGAGTGATGATTTCTGGTTTTAGGCCGATATGGTCCTGTACGGAGGTGTTGTCCTCTACATAGTTGTCCGTGATGTCACTTTCCAGGGTGATTTCTTCATCACCTCTGGTGTCAAAGATATACACGTCGCTCTTAATGTCATCTGGGGCAACGAGGAACATTTCCCCCGTAGTGGAGGATAAATCGGCCAGGTTTAGCATATTGTTTAGCGGTACGGCCGAGCTGTTCTGTAGGAGTCTGCTGAGTTCTAGTGCCATTATTTCTCTCCTTTTATCGGTGTCCCATATTTAGGGCCGCCCCTACCCATACCGAACTTGAGGAACGGGTTTTGGCGGGTTGCGTTGTTAATCATCATACCAGCTAGGGTGTGTCCCATAGAAAGGGCATCTCTTTTGGCATCCTCACTGCCGACATAGTTTATTCTGATATTGTTTACATAATCTGTCGAGAAATTGTTGAGCGAGGAGGAAGCACCAGCGGCCAGTGGTTGCAGTTCGTTGTACGCCCCACCAATGGTCCCCAGTGGGTTCATAATGACGTTTGCCGACTTTAGTGCCGCTTCTAGGACCTTTTTGCCGAGGTCTGTTTCGTAAAACTTCATCATCAGCTTTAGGACATCGAGGATGTGCGACATCTCTATGGCATCCCCGATTTTTTTGATGGTCCATACGAGTGTTCTGAATAAAATCGTAATCCCTTTTATGGTGTCTTGGAACTCTTTGCTTTTTTTGGCCCAGTTTACTAGTCTTCCCGTAATGCTGTCACGGCCATCGAAGTACCCCATAATATCATCCAAAACCAGGGCTATAGCACCCAGAACCACCAGCCAGGGTGCAAAGTACCACGCCACCAGGGTTCCTATGGCCAGGACCAGGAATTTGAGTGATTTGTGGGCATCTATGATTTTAAATAGCTTGACTAGGACTTCACCCACTAATTGGAGGGCGTTTGTCATCATTTTTACAAATCTGGTCTGTAGAACCGCTGATACACCGCTTAGCTTGATGCCGATTTGCTTGATGTAGTACCAGAACTGGTTCCACTGTTTGTTTAGGTCTACAAGTGATTTTTGTTCCTTTTGGGTGAGTATAAATTGCTTGTTTAGCTGGTCATTTCCACCCTTTAGGAGTACATAGTACATTTTATCGCTTAGCCCTAGCTGGTCAGCGTAGTTCTTTGCGATATCTGGGTTGGATGCTCTGATTTGGCGCAGTTTCTGGCCGATTACATTTAGCTGGTGTACGGGGTCTTGCCCTGGGACTAGACCTAGCTGGGTGAATATCCCTGGGTAGCCTTTACCCAAGCGAGCGTTAGCGTTGAGCTGTTGGAGGTGTTCAATGGCCCCTCCGAGGTCAGACATACTGACACCCGCTTGGGCGGCTTGGAAGGAAAGTTTTTGGAGTTGGATAGTGGACAGCCCTGTATTCATCTGGTAGATGTCCATTTCCATAGCTGTCTTTCTGGCTACGTCGCTCATTTTGTACAGAGCCGCTGTAGCACCGACCAGCCCAGCTTTGATGGCTGTGGTGTTTGTTAAAATTCCCTTTAGGGAGGCTATGGTTTCCTTACCGCCTTTGAGGGTTATTTCCGCAAACAATTCCGCTATCTTCATTTCTTGTTTAACTCCATATAAGTGCTTTCATAGTCCGACCAGTACTTTTCATAAGCAATGGCCTGTAATACTTCTCTGGTGTTCATCTCTTTGACCTGTTGGTATGACCCATACCCAGCTTTCACTAATCTGAACAGAACGACCATAGGGTCATCCGATACGTTTACTTTGGGGTCGTTCCTGTCTGGCCTAAGTACGTTGACAACTTTGCAAAGAGGCTTTTCATAAAAGGGGCAAGATTAAACTTGCAGACCTCCCAGCATACAGGAATGTAGTCCTGTCTTGCGTTTGCATCCTCAAAGATGTCCCACGATGTGACACGCTGTTTGTTGTATGTACAGCGTTTCAAGCATAACAGGATAGAGTCCTCTACTTCTTGACTTGTCAAGCACTCTACGAATACGTCTTTTAGAGTGTTGATGTTTGCTTCTAGTTCTGTGTTGCTGTCTACGTTTATGTTCTTTAGACAGTTTGCTATAGCCTTGCTTAATTTGCGCCCTTCCAAAAATGGGGCAAGGGTCATTTCTAACTCTGCCCCACTCGGAAGGGACACTTTTGCGTTGTTTCCGATATCCATATTAGTGTCCCTTTGTGTGCCTTACTCTTATTAGCCTAATGTACGGCTGTTATTGCCGAAGTGGATGGTATAGACCGATACGCTCTGGTCCGTATCTCCTTCGGCACTAGATTTTACTTCCACGTTCTTAGTGAACACGCCACCAGTTAATAAGTAGGTGTCACTCGTAATGTTTCCTTGACCGTCACCCACACGTTTGACTAGTTCACCTTCTAGGGTTACGAAACCCGAGAAGTCGTTCTTTTGGGAGGCTAGGATGTTCTGTAGGAATTTGTCATCGCTGGACCCACGCAGTACACGCAGTACCAGTTCGGCTTGACGGCCAGTTTCGTTTAGAGCATAGATCGTGTTACCGTCTTTGCCCGTTTTTAATGCGGCAATATCGTTCGGGAAGGTTAGTGTCGCATAGTCCCCGTCTGCGAAGTCTGCGAATACGCGGTCACGCAGTTTGAGGGTGTCATTTCCAGTTAAAGATAAACTTTGACCCATTTTCTCTGTTCTCCTTATGCGTTAATGTAGACTAGTACATTGCTAGAGTGAATTGCACCAGCTTCCTTTACTGCAATTTGCACCAGGGGGGCTTTGCGTTCTTCACGTTCCGTTTGGGCCTGTTGGTTTACAGGTAACGAATAGATATAGTACCCGACTTCTTCAATGTTGCGGAGCATAGCTTCCACGTCACCGAAGCGGTCTGCACTGTTCCAAGTGCCAGGGGCCACATATCCGTTGCGTACTGCACGGTCGCATACCAAGCGGTATGCACCTTTGAGGATGGTCATACCAGGTTCTGTTTGCGGTACTTTGGTAGATACTTTGGCTAGGGCATTAAACCCAGCAACTTCCAACGCACCTAAGAACCAGCAACGGTTATATACTTGGTCAAAGAACTTGTTTGCACCACTGGTGAAGGTTTTGGCTACGCCAGCAATGTTTACATAGGCATCCGCACCACAGTTTTGGCACAGGTTCAGTTGAGTCTGTGTCATAGATGGATCAGCGGTTACGCCTACTAAGTCTTTTAGGTGCATTGTGGAGGTCGTGTTGGAACCTTCAAATGCGGTAGACAAGGCACGGCCAGCGTATGCGGCGGCCATTACTTTGGCAGGTTCTGTGGTATCGGATAAGTAAGCCAGACAGCGGGTCTTGTCATACCCAGCTTCGGCGATATCGTGGAACGAGCCAGTAGCGGCAATATCAGCGGCACTGTTGGAAACCACGAACAAGATTTTGTTCAGAGTTTGTACCACAGCGGCGGCCGCGGCCACTTCTTCTGCATCGTAGTCTTTAGTGGACAGGATGCCGAAGTATTGCACGAGTGAAGTTGTACGGCTAATGGCGGCAGACAGGGTTTCCGTTGCACCACCGCTTTCTTCCTCAAACGGAATGACTACTAAGTACCCGTTACCGTTCAGGATGTTAGGGGTCTGTGCAAAGACAGACAGTGCCATTTTATAGGTCGTGGAGTTCGTGCCGAAATCCGTGCCTACTTCTTTAGGGGCTTTATAGATTTTGTAGCCCAGATCGCCAAAGCTTGTTTCTGGAGTATCTCCAGTGAAGATGGCGAGGTTATTTACGTTGTACTCACCAAGACCTGTCTGGGCCGCAGAAAGGCTGATAGTGATAACGTTCGTTATGTCGAGTTGATTTGACATTATTCCTCCGTTATGACTTCTTTAGTAAAAGTGTCGAAATAATCGATACTTTTGGTTGTTTCGCTCATATAAGTTACATTGAAGGTGATGCTGTACCTGGTTAGTTCAGCAATTCCTTCCACTTCACTAGCGTTTGTAACTTGAAAACTGTTTCGGGCTATCTGGAACCCGTTTGCTTCTTGCACTTGCTGGGAGTATGTGCTGTTTAGCGCCATTATTGCTAGGTCCCTTGCTTCCCGTACAATAGTGCTACGGGAGAAGATGTCAAGTGCTATGTTAGCCAGGCTATGTAGGCTTTGGTATTCAATAAGTCCAGAGTTTGTGGGCTTTTCCCTGCGGGTGTTTCCTATTATGCGCTGGCCGTTGTACTGGACTACGTAGTATATCCCGTAATCGTTTGGTATGTCCCTTTTCTGGTTATAAATCCATATCTGGTTATCTGTGAGGGACAACTGGTTCTTGAGGATCTTGCAAATCTGTTTTATGGGTTCAGCCATACTAGCTCTCCTCACCCAGGTCGTATGCCTGGCAAATGTGGTATTCAAGGTATCCGTATTCCGACCAGTCCCAGCGTTCTTTTACTCTGTACTTCACGTTGTCAAAGATTACGATGTCATCTATCTTTAGCTTGACATTCGGTAGGCAGTGTATTGTTTCCCATTTCCAGCCACGCTGTCCCTCTGGTTTGATAGAGAGCTGTTGTGCGTTCATCGGCTGTCTTACTCCCTGGGTGGTTATGGTTACAAGCACCTCTTGCACTTCATAGTCCACTAGGTATTTAGTGACCAGGGTGAAGGTGAGAGTTTGGAACCAAGACGGCAGGACATCCCCGACTTGAGGAAGTCCCGTGTAGTTCAGACCTTTGTCTTTTGCGTTGACTATCATTTCACCACCTTACTGGTTATGCTACGTCTTAACTGCCCTGTATCTATCAATGGGCTGTCACTTTTTTTCTTCTCTATGGTCAGTTTGGCGTTTGGTTTCCACTGCCCGAACCCGTTTGTAGAGAAGGCTTCCTGTATCACTTCTTCGGCCACAAAGCCTACCTTCTGCATAAACTTCTCTGCATCGGCGGATTGTATGGCTTTCTCAAACTGGCCACTTGCTAGGGAACGTTTTTCTTTGATTTTCTTACCAAAGAACATACTAAGTGGCATTACTATAAAAGAGCGTTTAGGTATTCTGGGGTGTCCTACTTGTACGCCCATCTCGTTCTTATAACCGATTTCGGCGTTGTTTAGCTCTCCAGAGTTTCGGGCTGTGGTACTACCTAAAATACCGACCCTTACTTTTGGTAGGCCACCAGATAGGTAGCCTATAAGGGTCTTGAGGTTTTTTACATTAGCAACGACTTCATTTGCCATTTTGCTATGGGTGCGTAGCCCCACGCACCGCGCTGATATTCCCGATAAGTTGCGGAATAATCAGACTCAAGTATTTCATACCATATTTACTCTGTGAAAGTAAAGAGTAAATAGGGGAGGATGTCACCCAATCTGGTATTTGATACCCTACGGACACACTCCCTACGGACTTGTTGGACATAATACCTTCGTATTTCCCATTTAGTCCCTGGGTGCTGTTTTGGATGTCAATTACTAGATAATGTGCGGCCAGGTATAAGAACCCTAGCTTTTGTTCATCTTCTGTTGCGAATAGTGACGGGTTGAAGTTCATACTTGCTTCGGCAAACGCTTTCTGGATATCGTTGTCCGTTATCCCCGTCAGTTCCCCATTTTCGGAGTAAGGGAAGTCCCGTGAGAACCACGTCTTAAACTCTGCAACAGTTATCGGATATGTAACATCACTGAACATTCCCTTTCTCCTTAAATAGTTATTTTGCTTTGGCCTTGCGGCTGACACGTTTTTTCGGTTTGGCTTCTACTACAGCTTCGGCCACGGGTTCTTCCACTTTGGGAAGTTCTTCCTTGACTTCTTCTTTAGCAGGGGCTTTGACTTCGGGCAATTCAATGAGCATTAGCTCTTTGGGATATGTCCGAGAAAGTTTTTCGGCCGTATCTGCATCCACAGTAATCTGTTGACCAGGGGCCAATAAACCTTCTTTAAGTACGAAACCACGTTGTCCTTTGTTTACTAATATTGCCATAGATGTCCCTCGCTTTGTTAATATTAGCTGGCAGACGGAGTGAAGTCAAAGTACAAGACTTCTTTCGGTCTGAACACTTTTACACCCGTGAATTGACCATAAGCGGCGTTTTCCCAGTGGAAACCGTTGATGCTGTTAGCCAACGTAGCAGTGTAGTCCACGGGGATGTTGAGAGCCAAGCTATCGGCATCTTTGTGGAGCAATACGTAGCGTTGTACAGCCAAGCCACTGCGGGCGGCATCAGCATAGGCCAATTTCTTGATGGCTACTTCGTGACCAACGATTAACGCGAAGGCTTCTTTTAAGTATTCGAGTTTCGTTTTGATCGGGAAGTTCGGGTCTACTGCGGCGGCTAATCCGTTATAGTCGGATTCGGGGATGATGAACGTGTCGGGTTCAGCAGTGTAGTCGCAGTGTTCACGATAAGCGGCATAGATCGAGCCAACGAAGGATTGATATTCAGCGGCACTCATAGCTTTGATAGGTTTGGTGATCGTGGTGATATCAGAGGTGACACCATCTTGGTTTAACAACCCTTTAGCACCAACGCTGGCCACACCCAAGAAAGCGGCTTTTTGGATACCGAGGTCCCAGTTGGTTTTACGAGCTTTTTCTTTCTCCGTAATCAAGTCCCAGTTTCCAGTTTTGGCGGCTTGTTGTACTTCAAACAAGTTCCAGGAAAGACCTTTTGCCCAGTTGATTACAGGGATTTGCACGCCTTCCACACCAGCATCGGCTTGAGCCAATTGAGAGTTGTGGGTAGAGGTGTTGATTAGCCCTTGTTCAAAATCACCGCCCATATTGAAAGAGGTGTATTTCAATAAGTTCGTAGAGAAAGCACCTTCACCTACCACAACGGGGAGGTATTCAGCGGGGGCAATTTTGTAGAATTTTTGCTCAGACACCGATTTGATAGCGGTGGTGAGGGTGGTTATCGGGATATCAATGCCGAGAGCGTTTAAGAACTCAGCTTTTTCCATTTCGAGTGCGCGGGCAACTGCGGTTTCCCGAGCATTTAACATTACTTTTTCGCCTTTAGCATTAAGAAATTCGTACATTGTTAAATTCTCCTATTAGATATCGGCTTTTACCGCTACACGGATTAAGTCACCGTCAGCGGCGGCGGCATCCAAAGCCACACCGCAAGCTAAACCGCTGTTAGCAGTAGCCACTTTTCCAGTGGAGTAGTTATAGTCCAAAGCCGCGCCAGCGACGATGGCGGTAGAAGCTACTTGATAGATGAAAGCACCAGTAATGGCGATTTCGATGCGGTCGTTTGCTACGATACCATCGTTTTTGACGGGGTTGAAAACAACAAAGCCCGTAATGGTTGTGTCGGTGTTGACGACTTTCACTACGTGCGGAATGCCAGTAGAAGTAGACACCAATTTGACAGCATCACCCGCTTTAAGAGTGCCCGCTTCGGTGGAGTCCACTACGGCAGAAATGACGGGCGAATTTGCGGTTAAGAGCGCAATTTGCCCACGTTCAGCAGTTTGTTGAAACTGGTTTAAGTTTTGAGCCATTTTTGTTCTCCTTTAATTTATTTAGCCGAGCCATATCTGTCTTGGCCACGGGCTAATCTACGGGACATAGTATCTACTACTTGCCCTTGAAATCTTTTTGCGTTCGCTTTTTCTTCTGCTTCCAGAAGTTCTTTAGCGTTCTTTTTATCTTTCTTTTCTTCTACGGTGAGGTCTTTTTCGATTTTATCATCGGCTTCGACATCTTCGTTATCTTTGCCAGCTTCATCTTTCTCATAAGAGAGTTTTTCGGCCAGTCCGATTACGAAACGGATGTCTTCATCGTTTAGACCTTTGTCTTTTAAGAACCCGCCGATTTCATCGATTTCTTTGCGTTTATCGATATCTTCGTTCTTTTTGGACTCTTTTTCTTCTTTTTCTTCTTTGTCCTTTTCTTCTTCAGAGTCCTTTTTTTCTTCGGTTTCTTTCTTTTCTTCATCCGCGTTTTTCTTTGCGTTTTTCTTGTCTTTCTTTTCTTCTTCTTTCTTTTCCTTATCTTCTTCTTCATCCTCATTGCATTTGTTGCATTTGGATTCGTATTCTTTGATAAGGTCAGCGACTTTGATGTCCTCTCCATTGACTTTTACGGTCTTTTCGAGGATATCTTCGTTGCATTTATTCTTTTCTTCCTCTTTTTTGAGGTCGGCTTCAACAGAGTTTACCATTTCCCCAACAGAAACGGTAGACCCATTGGAAAGTTCTACCATTACTTTGGAAAGGTCATCACTGTTAGTTACTTCTGTTTTTTTGAACAGTTTCCACTTCATAGTTTTGCCTTCTCCTTTGGTTTTAGCGTTTTCGAGGGACTTTAGTTGTTCCCTCTTTTGTTCCTTGTACATCTTAAAATCTTCGGGTGATAACACCGTCGCTTCTTCGTATCTGGGGTTGTCTACGAGTGCTAGGTGCGTGTAGTGTGCCTTCATCACTTCCCTGTTGTACGGTACGTTGTGCCACTCCCCGCCGATGCCAAATTCATCGGGGACATAGGCATTGGATACCTTCCAGCCTTTGCGGATGGCTTCCTGGCCTTTGTCCGATACGATAATCATTTTGGCCCAGTGACAGCCATCTTCGGGCAAGTAGAAGCTTTCGGCCACATATCCGTCAGCTTCTTCCTGTAGGTTTTCTAGGTTTACTTTCTGGTGGTTGACGTAGATAGGTTTCCCTGCGAAGGTTTTGTCCATCTCTTTTAGGGCTTCTTCCCCTATGAGGATGGTTTCATCTTCGTAGGCACATACGCCAGGGGCAATGTGTTTGCAATAGAAAATTCGAGGTTCTTCTTTTGCGTTTTGGAAAAAATTTAGCATTTTATAGGTCCTATTGCGTGACTATAGCATTTTTAGACGAAAATGTCAATACCAAGTATCTACGCATTGTTGAGCAAGAGTTTCTGTGATGTCGCGTTCTTGCATTAAACGCATAGCTACTTCGTGTCGGGTCATACCTTTACGTTTGAAAGCTTCTACAATAGGTTTTAGAGCTTGTAACTTACGCATTGAATCTTCAGGGTTTGTATTTTTCTTTTCTTTTGCTAGTTTAGCGTAGTACCCTTCTTCCTTTTCGTTCCAGTTTATTTCCACTTCTCTTTTGGCTTCTGCTTCGGCTTTATCTTGAGTCGGATAGACATCGTTCGTGCCTTCTTCACGGCCATTTTGAGAGATGGTGTAAGAATAGGATCCTTCTCCCTTTTTTAGAATTGTTATCAGACATCCTTTGTAAGAGAATTTGTCCTGTACGCTAGTATTATCTTTTTCTTCTTTGGAGTTGTTTAGCAGAGCATCTGTATCACGTAATTTATTAAGTTCTTTCTTGCACTCATCAATAGTATCACAAGTCCAAGTAGTAGTAACCACTCTGCCATCTTTTTCAAAACTCCCTCTATATACTGAGCGTTTGTATCCTGTAATTTTCTCAATGAAATACTTGGCTCCTCTTATGGTCCCTCTTTCGACTACTGATAAGTCGTTTCTTTTCTCTTGAATAATCTTTTCGTAATAGTTCATAATCCTTTCCTAGTCCACTATCGGCACACATATGCACCGACAGTTAAAGTCTTGCCCTGGGTGCGCTCTACGCCCCGTTGCATCTACTACTGGTGGGTTGTCCCACGTGAATATCTTTCCATTTAACCGCTTGTGATATCCACGGACCCGAGAGTCACCCGATGTCAGCCAGCGGTATTTTTGCACCCCACCCGATTTGTACCGTTCCTCACGGTACTGACTCATTAGGAGTGATGTTTCCTGCCGAGCCAAGAACTTAGCCTTGCTTTCGCTTACCAGGAAGTCGTGTTCTATCCCTTTGACTAGGTTCTCTGCCCTTTTTCCTTCAAAAGTGTTAATCATTACCCTATCCCTCAAGCGGACTATGCTTTCCGCTGTCCATTTCTTGATGTATAGGTTCATATTGTAAGAGTACTTTTCGGCCAGGTTCTTTATCATCTCTGGCGTAAATTCGGGGGTTACTATGATGCCCTTTGAGCCTTGTTCAAACCGTTCCCCGAGTTCCTTTATAGCCACCTTGTATGCCGCTTCAAAGGCAAATTGTGGGTCTTTCTGCATTAGCGTGCCTAGTTTGTCAAGATGACCGACTATGCGTTCCTTGACCTTTGCTACTTTCCCACTTGCTGTACCTATGGCTATGGAAACTTGCGGGGTTAGTTTGGCCCTGGGCACTCGCCAATGTTTGGTTCTGGGGTCCCAGACTCCACCCATTGACTTGATGCCACGGCTTATGCTGGCACTGAACACTCCCTCAAAATGGTCCTTCACATACTGTACGCGGCCTTCAAGTATGGCCCGTAGTAATGGGTTTTGCCCAGCGTTCGATGGCTTATCGTTCTTGTAGAGGTAGCTGTATACTTCCTTGTTACGCTCTATTTCTTCGGATAGGTCATCTTCTTTCTGGGTTTTCCTTTCTTTTAGGACCTTTGGAGCTTCTAGTTCTAGCCACTCTGCCCCGATTTCTTCTCTTACAATGTCAAAGATCGGCTTGTATATTAGCTCTGCAAAGACGTATAGGACCGCCTTTTCCAGGGGCTTATACATCTTTTCTTCGTTCTTGAGGGCTTTGGCTACGTTGAACCGTTTCATACCACGCCATACCTCACTTTGAGCTGTACATCTCTTTTAATCGTTCAAATAGTCCTGGCTTGGAGTTTGTCTTTATGTCCACTTCGCTGATGTTTTCATCCTCTACGCCTTGTGCGGTGGGTATGAGTTCATCATCTTCGTTTATCTGGACAGGCAGTAACATCTCTTTGTTGATGGCTTTTTTGGCTTCTACTGCGGTCATAACTCCAGCTTGCATACAGTTAATAATTCTTTGGAGCTTTTCGTTCTTGATGTTTTCTTCCTGTTCTGCCGAGAGTACACGCAGGGGTTGGAAGTCGATTTGCATTGTTTCGGGCACATAGCCGAACCACATAGCACAGCAGATTTCAATGACCTTGAGCAGGTCCTTTCTGGACTTGGACCGAATTTCGGTTTCTATCATTGAGTTATAGTTCTCAATGTCATCTTCCCCGCTGTTGAACCCAGCCGCACTCATACCGAATAGCTTTGTTAGTGGCATACGCAGGTCAGCGGCAATTTGCATACGGATTTCCCGCATCGTTTCGGCCAGCCCCGTAAAACTAATCTGTTTGGACTCAAATTTGTCTTTGTTGTCCATTACCAGGGCGTTTTGGTAGTTCTTGAGTACGTTTGCCATCTGGACCCGTTTGGTTACTTTGTCCGACCCATTAGGTGACATTAGTGCGGTGTTGAAGCCTTCGATACCGTAGATGTCTACTTTAAATTCATCCATTACTTCAAAGGCTAGGTTTACGGACTTGAGGTATTGGTTATAGGAGCGTACCACTGGTTCGATGATAGACATACCCCAGCCACGGAGTTTCGGCCGAATAAGCGAGGGGGCTTGCTTGCCTTCCATACGCAGAACGCGGCTGTTGTGTACTTGTTTCCCGTAGTAGTTGTAATAGTCTGGGTTTTTGTCTACTTCTCCTGGGTCATTTAGTTCGTTGACGTTGGTTATCCCGTAGTACAGTTCCCACATATCCACAGGTTTGAAAACGATTTTGTCCCCCTCTTTTACGTTATTTACGTCAAACGGTGTTTTCGGGTCATCATCGTTAATAATGAGAAGTGCCCCACCCCCGAACAGACGCGCCCACTTTTTGGCCTGGGTGTATTGTTCGAGTACGCCTTCACGGTCTAGTTTGTAGTTAAGTTCTTCTAGGTCTTTCTGGTCAAGTTCATCAGTAATGATTTCCAGACCGCCACGGAAGGCATCATCAACGGGTAGGTCTACTAGGGTCTGTACGATACCGTGTTCAGCGTATAGTTCGCTTAATACCTGTCTTATGTTTGAAACGAGATACCAGCGGTTGTTCTTGAATAGGGTATCTACCTGGCTGACTTGAGTGCTACCGAAAGCTGTTCCGAGTCCGTAGCCCCCGAGCGAGGCAATAACGGATGATAGGGAGTTTGTTACTTCTGTGGTTATGTCTTTAGAGTTTTGTTTTTGTTTACTCATATTAGACCTAGACGACCTGTAGGTGTGGTTTTACCGAGCCACTATAGCATTTTTTGAAGTATTTTGTCAAGGGTTGACGTTTTGTTTACATTTTAATGTAAGCTACCCTGCTTGATTACATTATTTTGCGTTTTTTTGTAATCAAAGGACATCCAGGATGCTGGGAGTCCTGTTATAGCAGAACTTTACCGCATCTATCAAAATGTCATCTCTGTCGTCGTGTTCCCCGTCTGGAAAAGATAACAACTCTCTCTTAAAACTGTCAAATTGTTCATCATCTATCCCTTCTCCAACTATAACAGGATTACTTACTAGGTGCGGTATGATGATGTTTGCCCTTGCCACTTTGTCTAGTCTGCGGTCCTTAAAAAATTCATCCACTTTTTCTGGCGGTTGCATAGGTACATTGTAGAGTGGCATACGCTGGTTGAGGTATATCCCGTGGCCTTTTGGTTCGATAAGTGCCCCGATGAAGTTCTGGTGTGCGTGTTTCTTGATGAACGGGACTATGTACTGTTCGCTTTGTGCGGCATCTATTTTGTCCCACAATAGGTCGAGTAGATATAGTCTTTTCTGATCGCCTTCCCCGTGTACCCCCCAGAACCCTGCGGCCGTGTAGTCCGAGGTCTGTTTGCTAGTGCTGGCGGTATCACAGGTTATGAACGTATAGTCAAAGTAGGTTGGAATTGCCCCTCTTACGAACATATATTCTTTGAACAGGTTGCCACCTTCGGCCATAGGGTTTTGCATATATTGTGCGGCAAAGAACGCTGGCTGTTCCTTGCGTAGCTTATGTAGTGCTTCTGTGCTGTACCTCTCTGGCCAGATGCTTTCATCGTTTTCATCTAGCACAGGTACTTCGAGGTACTCAAAATCTGCCCCGTTTTTCTTTAATAGCCCTACAATGTCGTTTAGTGAGAGCCTTTGCATAATGATGACTATGGGTGTGTTTTCGCTGTTCCTACGGCTGATTAGCGTTTCTGTGAGGTATATCCAGCACGCTTTCTTTGCGCTGTCACTATGGGCATCATCGGCTTTGAGGGCATCATCTACTAGCACACAGCCCCCATAAATCTTCCCGTTTGTATTCCCTGCCCCGAACCCTGTGATTGATCCCCCCATAGAGCAAGCACGCACGCTACCCCCGTTTTCCACTTGCCATAGCCCTTTGTTCTGGGTGTCTTCTTTTATTTTTGTGTGAAAGAGCTTTCCGTATAGGTTGGAGTTGACTATGTCCCTGATTTCACCGCTGAACTGCCTTACGAGTTCATCAGAGTAGGATGTGTAGATATTGTTGCAGTTTCGGTTTATGGCATAGGTCCAGGCTATGAAGTAGCGCATAATGGCCGATTTGCCGAACCGAGGGGGTATGCTGATTACCAGGTTGCGTGGCCGTTCATAGACTATGCTTTCCAGTGTTTGTATGATTTTCTTATGAAATGGCTTGAAAACGAACTCTTGCTTTGTGGTGTAGTAGTGGAATACCTTGATGAATAGCTGGAAGTCCACCCTTAAGAGTTGAGCGGCTTCCACTGGGCTTTGTTCTAGTAGCTTTATTTTTTCATCATTCATCCCGTAGTGCCTTGCGTAGTGCGGCCAGTTTATCGAAGTCCACCTCTGGGGTGATTACTACCTGTTCTACCTTTTCTGTTGGTTTCTCCCCTACCGTGTCCCGTATCTGTTCGTATGCGCCTTTGTCACCCTGTATGGCTTTCTTTACCAGAGCCGTGCTGATAGCCTTACGGGTGGTTACCTTTTCGCCCTTACCGTTGGTTATCTCTGCTTCTAGGAGTATGCGGAGTTCTTCAGCAAAGGTTTTGGCCCGTTTTTGGACAGCGTTACTTACCTCTGCACCTCTCCTACCTAGCTCTCTTGCTGTTTTCGAGGTGATCGGTATGAGATTCTTTCTGCTGTTTGGGTTATCTCCCTTTGGCATTAGTAAATCTCCCGTAGACCCCATTCGGCTAGTTTCTCAAAGCCGCCGAGTCTTTTAATGTATTCTTTTGCTACTTCTACAATATCCTTAAATGGTATCTGGTGACCGTTTACGTTTACGTTCTTATCCCCGATGGAACAGATGGCTTGTTGTTCGCGTAGTGTTTCTTGAGCGCGTAGGTAGCAGTAGATGTTTACGGAGCAGTCTGCTTTGGAAAGGTCTTTACCGTGCATTGTGCCACCTCCGAGGGGTTGTAGTACTCCGTAGAAGTCGCTGGCTAGTTTACGGCCTGTGATACCTGTGTCCACGTGTGTACCGCCAGTCCACTCACCGATAGGGTTTATGGCTGTTGCTTCTGGTTCTAGCTCTTTGATTTGTTCGTTAGTTGTGTTTGACCAGCAAATTGTCAAATCTTTGTTTTCTTCGTTTGCTACGATTTTACCGTCGTACGGGTATAGGTCATATAGTTCTTTGCAGATAATGTAGGCATCGTGGTGTATTTTTGGCATAGGATATCCAGCGAATACTCCGTTGTCACCGCACCGCAGTTCTTTTTGGTTGCTGGCCAGGATAGGGTCCTGTGAGACTTCAATGTACTGGATGTCCCCAATATCTTCTTTTGAGATACGTTTTACCGTGTCCTTTACGAACGGTTGTGGTATGGTTACGGATGTTTCCCCAGTGATGAAGCAGTGTCCGTGTCCGATTAATACCTCAAAGGCACATTTCGGGTTGTCTTGCTTTGAGTAGCAGTAGTCTACGAGTGCCCCTGCTATTCTGTCAGCCACCTTATCGGGATGGCCCATAGAAACCTTCTCTGTTATGATCATTGTGTCCCTTACCTCTCAATTAGTTTTAAATCTCTTTTACCGAACAGTACCGAGTGCGGGTGTTGCGTTTCGTTCGTGTATTGCTTTCCAATTGACTCGAACTGTCTGTTAGAGTAGAAGAACGTCTTTACGCTACCGTACTTTTGTTCGTAGTCATCCGCATTCCCCGCGTAATTCTCGTTATTCTTAATATATACAAAACCTCGACCTTCTTTGCAATAGGTTCCTGTGCGTATGCTTACTGCATTTGAGCCGAATAGCAAATAGTCACAGTGTATGTTTGTAAGAGATTTCCCGAGTCCCTTGAACGGTGGGTTAGTGAATATGCATACCTCTGATGCTTTTGCCCCGTATTCTTTCTGGTAGTCCATATCGAAGTAGTCTTCCCAGGACTTTTCTGGCCAGTGGGAGTATATAATCTTTGGCTTGCCTATCCAGGATACGTAGTCCTTTAGCTTGCGGAATATGCTGGTTTCGGAGTCACAGGGGCAGATGATGAGCTTGTATTGTATTCCCCTTTGGTATCGGCACAGTAGCTCTAGGAATACGGCCATAAATGCGTAATAGAGCGTATAGTATTCGTTACTTGAGTCCTGGTTCTTTCCGTTTGAGATGTCGGAGAACCTCTTAAATACCTTGTTTTTCTTTTTCATCAGCGTGTCCCTTCGCTTCCGATTAGTCCCCGATTTCTGTTTCGAATAACAGTTCTGGGTAGTTAGTACGCATTTCCTGTATAAATTTCTCAATGACCTCTGGTGAGTCTTTATAGTTAATGATGATTTTTACTTGCTTGTTTTCAATGTCAATGTCTTTCTTCCCATCATCCCCCAGGTCTAGGTCAACCCCCATTGCTTCTAGGGATTCCAGGTCAAAGTCATCGCGTATGTTGTCTAGGTCCCATTCTACCTGGTCACTGGCCGAGTTGTCCATAAGTGCCAGTTTCTTGCGCTTTTCATCGGCTGTTTTGAGGTCCGTGCGCTTTACTACCACCAGTTCGCTACCGTCTGTTTCAATTACACGGATGGGGGTTCCCTCTGGTAATTGGCTGACTACCCCGTTTCCTGCTATCAGTTCGTTTTCACTGTCAATGACTACGGATCGGCCGAGTCCTGTTTCGGTAATGGACTTTTTAATTAGTGCCTTGTTTGAGTCCGAGTGGCGACGGTAGTTTTTCTTATCGAACTTAATGTCCTTTAGTTCCATATTATAGCCCTTGTAATTGGATGAGATATGCTTTGCGTAGGATGGAATTTGTTAATCTGCCACAAAGGTCACTTAGACCGATATCTTTTGTTCGCAGGGCATAGTCCCCTAGTTTCTCTTGTAACGTTCCAAAGATTTCTAATAGCTCTTTTAGGCTGATTTTACTATTATCTTTAATGAATAGGCTTGCCTTTGCAAGCAGTACGTTTGCCGCCAGTTGTTCTTTGTTTCCAGTGATTAAAACGGATAATTCTGCGACTTCATCAATGTAATCTTCCAGCCCTTCTTCTAGTTTGTCAGCAAGGATGTGGTCTTGATAAGATGTCGCTTGCCAGTGATATTGTTTAATGGCTTGTTTTAATGCTATGAGAATAATAAGAATTTCTGTCATATTTCCTCTCTTTTATAAAGCCCCCAGCCATAGGGGGAAACTGGGGGCATCGGGAGTTAGTTATGAAAAAACCTACTGTTTCACGTTGCTTTTCTGTCTGTAGGCTTTCTTATTGTACTTATTTTTACAGCATTTGTCAATAGTTTTATGTTCTTTTTCGCAAGGTTTTACGCATACCGATTTGTGTATGCAGATGTATTCCTTGCACATTTCTTCCCACTTCGATTTTCGCCCTTCTCTGTATGCGACTTGCCCGATAAGATAGGCCATTATAAGTCCCATTATTGCACAAACAATTCCCATTACACACCCTCCATCATTTTATTTATACTTCAAAGCTTTTTCTACATTCCATCCATTTTTTAATCTTCGATACAAAGTGGTTTTTTTAATTTTCATCTTTTCAGCCCATTCGCTAATACAATGACTCTCTCCTCTATATTCAATCACCCTATTGTTTCTTTTGTTTCTCCCTTGTTCTTTCATCGTAATAAATCTACAGTTTGATGGTTCATAGTCACCATCTAAATTTATACGGTCAATGGTTAAATTTTCTTGATATCCGTTAGAAGTTGCCCATTTGTAAAATGCAATAAAGGATTGTTTCCATTCATCGCAAACAGTTATACCCCTTCCACCATAATTTATGTAGCTTATACTATTTTCATAGAAACATCTTTGTTTCATAGATTCCCAAATGTTGTAAAGTCTGATATTGCACAATCCGTGTTTCAGTAACCTTTTTTTTGCAAGTTGTTTTGAAATGCACCCACAGCTATTAGTAAGTCTACCCAAATTATCTTTTAATATAACTTTTTCTTTACCACATTCACATTTACATAAGTAATAATATCTTACCCTTTTCCTTTTTCCATCAAATTTATTAGAAATGTGATGCAGAGAAATAATAGTTAGTCTGCCGAATTTTTGACCTGATTTTAATGGCGTGCTTTTTGACATATTTACTCTCCAATAAATAAATTACTCATTCTGGGAAGTGGCAGGTAGTGAGTTGCTACTTTTCGGGAGCGACCCTAGCCACTTCAATTTAATAATATGTTTTTTATAACATAAAATCAACATAATCATCCAGATCTGTCGAAATACCCAAATCATTTGCTTCTTGTTTGACTCCATCTATTAAAACGGAGAACTCTTCATTTGTGTAGGTGCTACTTCCCCTAAAAACTCTATAGGCAATATATTTTTTACCTTTTATATCCCCTTCTTCAATTTTTTTCCAGTATTTAATACCAGTTTTATTCATATCTACATAGTCGCGTACCGTTACAGTAAAACCTTGACCATATCTTTCTAGCATAATTTTGTACACTTCTTCCTTGCTGGTTCGCATTTTGTCTGCTATTTTTCCTATGATAAGCCATAGGTAGGCATTAGCATCCAGACTCCTCTTTTCTTTTGGCTCGGATATCGTGATACATACTTCCTTTCCAGATAATTGTACCACTTTGTCTAGGAGCATTGGTACTCCCTGTAGTATGGCCACTATCTTTAGTGCATCCCCTATTTTTTCCGCTTTTAGTAACTCTCCCTGCATTTCCCTCTCCTCTCTTTACAAGATCTATCAGTTTCGGGAACTTTGCCCCTTTTACTATGACTAGCTCTCCCCATTTAGAAAGGCACGTCATCCGTTTCTTCTTTCTGGTTGCCTTTGGCCATTTCTGCCCATTTTTCAGCATATTGTTTCCCCTCGTTTACCACTTCGGCCACTGTTGCTACGGTGGGTTCGGTGTTATATACTTTTACTTCTTGTGTGTTGTTTTGGAGTTTTGGGGTGTTATCCTGGGTTTTTGACTTGTGGTCATATACGTTTAGCCAGACTTCCCCTTTTTCGTTGGATAGTGCCCCCAGGTTTATCCAGGGTTTCATTAGGATGCTCATTTTCCCGTCTTTCTCAAAGATGTACCCTAGTGTGATGTATTCTTTGCGTTCTTGACCTTTCTGGTCCGTGTATTTTCGTGTGTAAATAATATCCTTCATTTTAGTTCTCCGTTTGTTATATAATATCTACGTCTACCAAGCTTCCGTTCTTATGAATTTCCGTATAACTTTTGTACAGATGATGTCTTAAATCGTAAATGCACATCATTCTAGTTTTCATATACCTCCCGTAAGTAACGATCTTTCCGTTTATCCGATACTGGTGATACATTGAAGCATCTGGCTTTCTGTATGCTCTGAAAATCATAAACCTTTTTTTAGGTCTAATCGTTTTTTTCATCTACTTTTATCCTTATTTGACTTTTGACTTCTGTTTCTGTTATGTACTTTTCGTACAAGCCCTCATTTTCGGCCTTAAATCGCTTCGTATCGAACGATTTGCGTTTGCCTGGGCCGATGTAGGTAATTGACACCTGGCCGAGTTTTAGAGAGTCTATCCCCCGTTTTTCCATTTCTGCCTTGATGCTCTCCCTTATGGGTTCTATCTGTTTTTCAAGGGTTGCTATCTTTTTGAGTGTCTTTTCTAGTTTTGCTACCGCCCTTCTGTTTACCTGTGTGAGTGCGAATACCTTTGGTTTTTCATCTATCTTTCTTCCTTCGTTAAACGCTTGCACGGTTTCCTCTACGAAGTTGTCACCGAGATATTCGAGTTCGTATGGTGTGCAGTTTGCCCCCGAGAGGTGCAGAATTGTCATCTTTTCGATTTTGTACCCCATTCTGTCTAGAGCGTATTTGTAGAACGAGAGTTGCTTTTGCCAGTGGGCTATCATCTTTTTGGTAGGTTTGTTTACATTGGTTTTGTAGTCCCACAGGTGCGCTTTTTTGGCTGGCCCTGTTACCAGGTCTGCTGTCCCTGCGAACATTCCGCTTACGGACACTATCTTTTCGGACTCTACGACTTTTAGCGAGATGTCGTTTCTTTCCAGCCATCCAACAAGCGCACGGGTTTCTATGTGTTTCATACCGTAGTATCCATCTCTTGTCATCCAGTTGTGGACATCGAGGTGTATTACCCTACCACGGTTTGCCCTGGCTTCCAGAATAGACTTTTTGACATATTCGTACCCACTACCGTACACCTGGTTGATTAGGTAGTTTACAGGGGTTAGTTGTTCCCCTGTCCTGTCATCCGTGTATGTATGCGCTATTTCATCGAAGATTATGCTCATTGTTTTCTCCCAGAGTAAATCTTGTTTCCTTTTTCATCCACGATTACTAGATGGCTGATTTCCCCTTCTTTGTTGTACTCAATTGTGTCCACGATGAACTTTTGGAATTGGTTTACAAGAACCCATTTTTCGGTTTCTTTCCCGATGTTCTTTGTGGGTACGTTTGCCCAGATGAACGGGGCGGTATAGAGTTCACGGCCGATACCCCATTTGAACCCTGCACGTTTGAAGGCATCGCTCGCTTCCCCTTTCTTTTCGTTTCCATCTTCATCGGCACGGCTTTCTATCCCACAGTCATATTTCCAGACCCAGGAGGGCTGTCCGTTGTCTACTCGGAGAACTCCTATTCCGCAGTATAGAACGCCATTGATGGTTTTGTAGTCACATTGCCAATTTTCTGAGCCGAAAGTTTCATCGAGTATCGACATATCGACTCTGGCATCTTTATACAGCAAGAGCAAGCACCCTTTCCCTGTGACTTTCTTTACTTTTACGTTGATTTCTTTTGCTTTCAGTTTTCTTATTTCCATAACTCTCTCCTTTTTTACTTCCTATGATTATTCTACTTGTTTTTTTTCTTTTTGTCAAGTTTGTTTTTACGCCACCACCGAACGGCCGCCATTCTGTGTGCATCTTCCCCGTGCCCCTTCCCGTACAGGCATTTGTCACAGTATTTCGTAAATGCTGGGAGTTCTTTAGGAAGTTTTGCCCCGCACATTTTGCATTTCGGAGTTTTTTTGCGCTTTCTGAAATAGTCCTCTTTCATTTTTTTGAGGATTTCTTTTCGGTTCTTTGCGTAGTATTCGTTGCAGTATACTTTCTTTTTTGTTCCCTTTTTCATATCCATTTTGCTTCCTTTATTTTCTCGATCACATATTCTGGTTTCAAATCTTCCATACACTCTACCCGACAACTGAGTTTCTTTCTTTCATCGTAGAGCTTGTGGTATCGGTTTTTCCCCCACTCATAGCACGGGAAACAGGTCTTGCTTCGTAGGTTTAGGTTAAAACTTCGGCCTTGCTGTTCTATGGCTGTCGGCCCGAATAAGACCACCGATTTTTTCCCCAGGTGCTGATTTAGGATAGATAGTCCCCCTTCCATATCCACGTGGAACAGGGCCTTACGCATTACTTCTGCGCTTTCCTGGATGGTTAGTTTGTCCACCAGGTCTATTTTTGCCCCTGGTATATGCACACAGCTTTTCCCCGCACCTATCTGCACGCAAGGGACACCGATGTTCTTTACAAATTCTTCCCAGTGCAATTTCGGCCAGGACTTAATGCAAATCATATCTTTTTTACTTGGGTCACCCGATAAGTCCCCATAGCCCGTGTTAAACGTAATAAATCTTCTAGGTAGTCTAATCTTTGGGGGTGTGTATCTGGGCAGTGGGACACAGGTATCAAAGCTAAATTTGATTTGTGCGTTCATAGCTATACACTGGTCTAGCTTTTCGGGTGTGAAGAACTTTGGCATATCAAATCTACCGAAGTTTCTATACGCATACAGCCCCAGAAAGTTGTTCTTATTTAGTCCCCGTTTGAACCCTAGTCCTTCAAACATCCACCAATACTTTTCGGTATATATGGTTATGGATGATGTTGGTATTTCTTTCTGCTGGCAGTAAGTCACCAGGAAAGCTCGCCCGTTTAGCGCATCCCCCATACCGTATACCGCTGTAGCTTTAGTTATCATTTTATCTTTACACCATTGATATATATTTCGTTTATTTTTACTGGCTGATTTAACATATCTTATATTTCCACATCGCCTTTTAGCTCTGGTATATCGCTTTCCAGTAAGTCTACAGGAATTTCCACATATATATTTTCAATATCTACTTTTGAAAATGTTTCCCAATATACTTTATTTAGTGCCCTGGCGAGCTGATTATAGTAATCGCTCTGTTCTTTTAATCTTTTTAGGTATTTCCTATTTTTCCATTTCCACCATAATCTTCTAATTAAAGTTATCATCAAACCCCTCCGCTAGTAATGCACACATAATCATTATCGCCCCAAAGATGGCTATAAATTCTGCTACCGTACAAAATATTTTAAAGGTCATAATAAATCTTCCAGGTCTTTTTTTCGTACCCGTAAGATACGGATTAGCAAGTAGATTTCTATTGCGTTTAGTAATACTAGTATGTATGTCATATTTATTCCCCCAGGTGGTTTAGTAGCTCAAACGTGCCCCGCTTGACCTCTTGCCCGTTATCTAGTAGCACGATAGTGGGCAAATTCGTTATCTTAAACGTATCAGCCAGGTAAGGGCATTTATCCACATCCACCGTGTAAAACTTGTACTGTGGGTAATTTTGGGCGGTTTCTTCCAGTTTGGGTTCTATCATCTTACATACACCACACCAGGGTGCACCGAATTTTATTACGGACTTGCCTATACTGGTTTCTAGTTCAAATGTTTCTTCGGTTAGTTCTGTCATACTATCTTCTCTCCATTACCTGTTCTAGTGCATAATCTATGGCCTTGCGTTCTTCTTGTACTAGACCAATTAGGTTCGCTGTATCTACAGATACTGTTGCAAAGTTTAGGAACCCATCTTTTAATATAACTGTTACCTGTGTTGTTTCTGTAAACTTTTCCCCTTTTATCCGTTCAATAAACCTATCGTGTTCTTCTTTCTTTTGTACCAATTCTGCTATTTCTTGTGCTTTCTTGTAGTTCATATATTCCCCCTATTTGAACAGCACAGCCACGCCTACGAAGCTAATAGCAAATGCTATCCACCAAAGCACGTTTATAATGCGCTCTAATTGCTTGCTGAAGAAATCGTCAATATGTATCTCCTGGACATTTGAACGTACCAGTAATGGTTCAGTAGGTATTTGATGAATAGCTAAAGCATCTTTAACTACTTTCTTTGCCTTCTGTTTGGCTAGGATTTCTTCTCTATGGGCCATATAATAGTTGTGTTTGTATTCTTTCGACTTCTCTTTTTTGTATTTCTCTTTCCGTTTAGCAGATATTTCCGCCTTATGCGCCTGGTAATACTTCTTGTGATACTCTGGATCTTTGTATTGGTTATTCATAAGTTTCTCCTATGTTATCTGTCGTTTTCTCTTTCCAAGCGTTCTTCGGCCGCCAGTTGAGCGCGTGCCGCCTTTTCATCCGTGTACGCTTCGTTTAGTTCATCCTGGTATCTTTCAAAGAACTCTTGAAGTTCCTCTCCAGACATAGGAACGTCTATCTCTTTTCTGTTTTTTGTGTCCCATATTGCAACCGAGAACACGCCGACTACACATTCTTCATCTACGTCTATTTCGAGTTCGTATGTTATTCCCCCGATTTTGATTTCCAGTTCGTTTATCATTTCTTTCCCCTATTAAGTTCCCCCTGGGGTTGCCAGGGGGTAGTTGTACTATTTTCTCTTGGAGGTTGTTTTCTTGGAGGAAGGCAACTTTGTGAGAGTGTATTCCATCACCCAGACGTTCTTTTGGGCGAATTTGCTAAAGACTTGCACCCGTTGCTTTGTGATCACATATCCCATTGACGGGAGGATTTCGTTTAGTACGCTGATTTTTTTGGCCCAGCTCATAGCCCCACATTTTCTCCAGAGTTCCAATCCTGTGGCCGACTTGTTTTCTTTGAGGTAGTCAAATATACGACCGATTTGTCCGTTTAGTCCGTTTAGTCCATTTAGTCTGTTTAGTTCACTCATTTGTTCCACCCCCAGATGTCTTTTGCGATGTTCTTGTTAAATTCGGCCATCGCTCTGTTTCTGATTATTTCCTGTTGTGCCATTTCTTCTATTGTCATAACTCACTCCTTTGGTTTGTTTTTACTCCTTACACCTTTAGTGTATCAAATTATTTCTTTTTTGTCAAGCCCTTTTTTGATTTCTTCTAATTTGAGTTCCCAGGTGGTTGCTAGTGCCACCCAGTCAGCGTGTGAGATTTTTTCTATTTCGTGTTGCTTTTTGTAGAGGTAGTCAAAGATTTCTGGTCCGTAGGTGCGGAGCATATAGTTTGTGTATCGCGGGTCCATACCTTCCCAGTTTTGCTTTCCATTGCACAAACGACACTGGCAATTGCAATTTTTTGGATCGAGTAGCAAGGACTTGTATTTCCTGGATATGTAGTGGCCCGCGTGCATTTCCTGTTTTGCCCCTGGGCTGTCTGGGTCCACTTTCTTTCCACAGACCACGCAGGTCCAGTTGTCCCTGTATCGTACCCACATCTGGAAGCTGTCAATGGCCGTTTCCTTTGCGTTTTTAAGTGCCCTTTCCCTGGCCAATTTCGCCTTTACAGCCTTCTTTTTGCATTTGCTGGGCCGTATGTACTCCCCCGTCTTTTCACTGGGGTAACACGGGTGTCCTAGTTTACAGGGTGGGTTTTTCCGTTTGTCTAGGTTTCCGCAGTTTGAACAGAATCGCATATTATTCTCCTTTATTTCAAAAGTGTTCTTTCTACACTCCAACCCTTTTTTATTCTACCGTATAAAGTTTCTTTACTTATTCCAAGTTTTTCGGCCCATTCTGCTACGCATTTAGTTTCTCCGTTATAACTCAAATAGACATTTTTTCTAGTATTTCTATGTTGTTCTTTTACAGTAATCCATCTACAATTTGATGGGTCATAATTCCCATTATTATCCATCCTGTCTATTGTTAAATTTTCTTTGTACCCATTAGCCATAGCCCAGTTATAGAATGACATAAAGTCCTTTTTCCACTTTTCGCATACTGTTATTCCTCTTGCCCCATAATTTTTATAAGCATCATTTTTATCATTAAAGCATCTATCTTTAATGTGTGCCCAAATACGAAACAAACGAGTATTTGATTGGCCGTGAGACAGGGACATTTTTACCAAAAATTCTTTTGATTTACAACCACAACTCCTTGTGCCATTTTTCTTTCTTATTAAAAAATCTTTTGCAACTATTTTTTCTTTACCGCAATCGCATTTACATAAATAATACGGAAAATTCCTTCTTCTGCCTGTATTCTTATATACATATTCTCTGTTGTAAAGGAAACAAACAACAGTTAATCTGCCGAATTTTTGTCCTGCTTGTAATGATATACTTTTTGGCATATTTACTCTCCAATAAATAAATTACTCATTCTGGGAAGTGGCAGGTAGTGAGTTGCTACTTTTCGGGAGCGACCCTAGCCACTAAGAATAGTATTACAATTTCGACTATAAGTCAAATTCTTTCCTTATATCTTCTACGAGCCACGGGAATTTCTCATCACAAATATAAAAAATTTCTTTTGCGAGATTTTTTATCTCCCACTGACTACTTTTGTCTAGCCTTTGCTTTAGGATGTGGCGTAGTTCACGGAAGTTGAGTGCTATGACGAGTTGTGTTTCTGTCCCCAGCGGGAGGAAGTACCTGGCATCCTCTTTTGGAACCCCCGCCTTGATTAGTCTGTTGTAGAACTTGAAGCAGGTATCCACGACATCCTGGCACGATTCTGCTATGGATATGCAGGTGTACGGATAGATGAACGACTTGCCACTGGCATCTACATACCGCATTGACTCCTGTGCCTGGCTGGTGTGTCTGTATCGGTTGATTTGATTAGCGCACGCACGGCTTATCCCCGATATTCGGAACATTGCCCAGGCAAATTCTACGGGGCTGTGATCGTTTTTGATGAGTGCCTTGCAGAGATTTATGTCATCTTCGTATTTCCCTTTCTTCTTGTTTGCGAAGCACCCTCGCGCCGCCGTCACTATGTTTGCTACTGCATCTTGCGAATAGTCCAATAATTCCACTTTCATTTTATCTTACCCTCTTGGATATGCTTCTCTGATTTGTTGCATAGAGAAGTATTGTTTCCCTTCAAATCTGTTTTCGTATGCCAGTTTTAGCACCGTGTTTATGAATTTTAGCTTATATTGGAATTTTACTGTTTCTGGGACCCAGAAGTCTAGTGGGTCTGTGGTGAACGAACCGTCTGCCTTAATTTGATAGTATAGAATATTCCCGTGTTCATCTAATCGTGGGTTTTTGCATTTTGGACACCATTGCCTGAAACAAACTGTGCCTAGCATTTTCCCGTTATCGGTGATCGCTACCCTTACTGGAATTAGTGGTCCGTTATCTTTGCACTGACACTTGTAGTTCATAATGTTTCTCCGTTAATACAGTTATATACTAGTTGTTAGGGTTCATCCCCAGAGCCAGGCAACGGCTTACAGAGCTACGCTTAATAATCAGACGTATTTACGTGATTATGTACCTTCTGTACGTTCAGGGAGTGGCTTTTCACGATTTAGTGTGTTCCTGCGTTTTAGAGTCAGTATGAAATCTCACGTCTTTCTCTAAAACTTTACTCCGAGTTGCACAATTCTAGGGTTCATCCCCGTCGCCGAGGTATCCGTTTTACTTGTGCTAGTCCGTGTTCCCGTCGGTCAGACGTCGCTTTTTACTACCACGGATTCCGTTACCATTGCTTAATGACCGATAAAAAATCCCCAGCAATTTAATGTATCTGGGAAGATTCACCAACCTGCTGGGGTTAAACATCAGTCCTTTCGGACTTTCTCAAATTGTACTTACTTGGTTGGTACCGTTCTTCCCAATACGGTTTTACTACACCTACTATGTTACAAAACTTTTTTCTTTTTGTCAACCCCTATTTTTACCACTCTGGGAACACGTAGCAGAGCATTGACCACCCGAAGTAGAATGTACCGTATAGGACTACGGCCAGTGCCAGGAACTTACCGACCGCTTTTCCCGTTTCCAGGTATTCTCGCATCATCCGTTTGCGTTTTGATTTCAGAACGATCTTGTCCAGATAAGAATAGTATCCCTTATTCATTTTGTTTTCTCCGTCTTATTTTATCTTTCTTCCCCTGTCCATTTCGGCCATTCTTCATCGTACCCTATTTGTTCGTTGTACGTCATCCCGTTGAAGGGGTCCCATCTGTCATACTGGTCCTCGATGAGTGCCCATACTTCATCCATCAGTTCTTCCCCCGTCTTTCCAGTTTGCTTTGCTTTAACCATACATTTATCGAACAGCTCTTTCTTTTCTTTTCTTGTTAGTGTGATCATAACGACCTCCTTTCTTTACTTCTTACAAGTACATTATAGCATATTTTGATTTGCTTGTCAAGTCCTTTTTTGTGACGATTACAGAAAACAACCCCCACCGTGAGAAGTGGGGGAACAGATACACAGTAATTTTTCGGTACTCTGTTTTTAAATTTCGTAGGGGCTTTTATCTGGGAATAGTCTTTCCAGATATTTCTTGACCCGTGGCCAACTGTTGTCCTCTGTACTTAGGAATTTATCACTCCCCAGAGGGGTGTAGAAATCTCTGTATACCTTGACATCCCGTATCTTTTTGCTATCCTTTAGATAAGTGTTCCCGTAGATACTGCGGATGTGGCCTTTGCGGATAGTTTCAATATAGGGCAGTGGAAATAGGTCTAGGAAGCGTTTTTTGTTTAAGACCATAGGAACGTGTAGCTCATAGCTTAAAGGTTCACTATGGCCCAAATCTTTTAAATAGATGAGTGTTTGTTTCATCCCTGTGAGGTAGGGGCTGTTTGTTTCGTATCGGTGGCCTATTTCGTTTATGACTTCCTGAATAGTGCCACGGCAGAGGTTTAGCTCAATAGGGTCTGTTGGTTTGAGGATAAAAAAATCGTCATTCATTAGGATAAAATCTTCAGAAAGACGAGGTTCGTGGCAAATGTGTTTTAGAGAGTTGGTTGTATTTTCGTATCGGTCATTCCCTTGCGAAATCGGGCTATGGATGAGTTTTGACTTGTTTAGGTTGGTAGGACATCCCCCCACTATAAAAACTTGATTATGGGGCAAATTTGACAGACTCCGTAAAGAGTAGGTCAATTCTTCGTTCGTTACACAGTTCTTTACGAGATATACAATGTCCATAGTTTATGTAAGTACCATCTTAAGAAACTAATCATATTCTGGTCTGTCACACGGGCAACATAGTCTTGTGGGTTGGTCATATCGGTAGCACATAGACTCCCCGTGCCAGCGGTCATAGTATTTGCATTTGCATTTTACTCCCACTTTAAGTTCCAATGTTTCGCCCATAATTCCGCTTCCATTAATGCTTGATGTATTACTTCATCATTGTACAACGGTATGCCTAATCTATCGCTTACGGCGTTTGCCCTGTCAAAAAAATCTATAATCACCCCTCTTATTCCGCTTTCCTGATAAATCTGTAGTTGTCGTTCGTGGTCGTGAAACATACTCTCAAAACTTGGGCTATTGTGTAAGGGGTGAAAGACCGCTGGTGCATTAGCTATGATTTCCCCTTCCTTGCCCGTAATCTGTTTTATTACCGACTTTGTTACTATGTGGTGTGCCCCGTTATAACTTCCACTCTGCCCGATACGTTCCCACCCTGGGCGGTTCTTGAAAGCTCTCCCTACGCCCTTGAGGTAGTTCGTACTCCCTACTACGTTTAGAGGTCTGGTCAAAGGTTGTGTATGTGTGGCCCGTAAGGTGATTGTGTTACCGTGTACTCGTTTGATTAATGGCTGATGTAGTACCCTACGGGCCAAAGCTTCGTGGTTTAGTCCTACTGTTACGGTCCTTTGGACTCTAACCTTTTTACCTCTCTTTGCGAATTGATAAAGATTTTGTGAATAGACAGTGGTAGCGAATAATATAAGCACCAGGGCTAATCGCATACACTCCTGTCTACACAAAGACAGTAGAACTTTAACATCTCTTTGACATTATGGTCATTAAAGTTGTCCCCGTAGTCAAAATGTACGTTATTGCAAATTGTTACGTTGTTGTACCGTGGCAATACTGTGCAACCGCCTACGAGCATCATCAACGCTAAGATTAGCAACGGAATTGACAACTTCTTGAGCTTTACGCTGTTCTTCTGCATTTCTTTTCGCTTCTGCCTTTAGGGCTTTCAACTTTGCCGACTTCTTGCCTTCCCGTCGGGCCAGCCATACGACTAGTCCAATGAGAAAGCAAAAAGCTGACGTTAAACCGATTGCGGTCCACATAGATTATTTTTCTTCTTTCTTCCCAACGATAGAACCATCGGGGTTGACTAGAGAGAGGGTAGCCAAGACCTTGAGGATATTGGCCCATACGCCTTTGGTTTTGTCCGTGGCGAATAGTTTCATAAATACTGAAACCGCCGCTACTACTGCCCCAAAGACTTCTAGTACGTCGTGGTAATGTTCAATAATCCACTGCATAGTTTTCTCCTTATAGACGGGTGTATCTTTTACCGTCGTATTTAAGTTTTTCTTTTTTGGACCCAATAGACACGTGTACCCACTGGGCGTTACCTACTTTTTCCAAAATCAGCTGGTCATACTTGAGGTCACTTGCTACTATGATTTGAAACAGCTCATTTGCCGTCTTACCGCTTACCTTGATATCAATGGCTTCGGCTAATAGGTGCTGTGAGGTTAAAGACCCTTTGAGATAGTTATTTAACTCCACGCACCGATAACCTGAGTTAATGATTAAGGGTTTACCTACTATTTCTCTTACCCGTTCAGCGAACCCAGCCAGCTGGTACATCTTACCCATCTGCTCTTGTGCTTTGAGAAGGTTCAGCTTTTGGTACTTCACGACGGAAGTTTTGCAAAGTTCCTCCATCTGAAAATGTGGCGTTAATTGCATAGTATAGGACCTCTAGTTATTTTTTTATCTAATTCGTACCTTCTCAAAGAGAAAGGACAAAATAGCTTTTCGCATACTCCGAAACGCTTATATCTAGCAGTAAAAGTAGAAATATGAAGGCCCGTTTTTCTTGCCCATTGTGCCAGGGATAATGTTTCCCCGTTATAGGTAATCTTGTTATTATTCCTTTTATTATTTGCTTGTTCTACTAACCCTACGAAATGGCAGTTTGACGGTTCATAGTTCCCACTATTGTCTATTCTGTCTAAAGATAAATTATCGGTATATCCGTTTTGTAAAGCCCATTTTCTAAATGTTCTGTAATCATTTTTCCACTCTTTACAAATTGAAATACCTCTACCGCCGTATTTTGAGTAATGTATATGTTTTTTGTAATAACAGCGTTGTTTCATAGACTTCCAAATACGTCTTAACCTATCTTTATAAGAACATTTTCTACAACGAAATACTGTCCCGTTTATTAGTTTATCTTCTAATACAACGGTTTCTTCCCCGCAATCACAGATACATTTCCAAAACCTACTCCTTTGGCCTTTATCGGAAATGCGATACAACGGGGTTAGTTGTCCGTATTTCTTGTTTAATATCTTCATCTAGTTTCACTCTTTCTTCAATAATGCTTTCTAATCGCACAATCCTTCTATCAAAAGAATTATGCTTTTCTACTTTACTTTCCAGCCGTCTAACATCACGGGAAATGCCCTCTAGCTTTGCGTAGAACATACCTGCCCCAAATACGATACCTAATATCTGTAAGATAGCTTCTGTGGTCATATTTACCCCTTAATACGGTTGTGTGGGCGGCGTAAAGTCTTGCCCGTGATACCTTGCTGTATTAGACAAGCGAATTTCATCTATACAAGCTGCAACAGGCAACCCCGTATCAGTATAGCGAGTTGACAATTCAAAATTTGTAGATTGAGTGGTTGCAGAGCTTGAAATTAGTTCGCCATTTAAGTAGCGGTATATTGTATCATTATATCGTTCTACCGCAATATGATACCAAGTCTGTGCAGTTGTTGTTATTCTGGAACTTCTTCCTGTAATGCTAATGCTTGTAGAACGTAAGTCAAAAGCCGTTTCTTCTGCCATTCTAAAGCATACTGAGCCTGGTATGTTTTCATTAGCACCTTGGCCGCCAGGAGTTCTTACCCACATATCTATAGTGAAATCGGCAGTAGCCACAGATGTATTAATATTTAACATCTTTTGATAACCGCTATGACGGACCATTTGTATACTACCCGCACCGAACTTGCTATAGCTAGTAGTAAATACATCATAAGTATTTAGCGGTACTGCACTAGCATAATCCCCCGTTGTAACGGAATTAGCACACGCGCTATCGTCTAAGTGCCAAACGCCTAGTGTATATTGGTCAAAACCAGCTGCCTTTTCGTATGCCTCGTTTGTGCCGAAGTAAAGTTTGTCAAGTTCGGTAGTTCCTAGATATACTTTTTGAATTTCGTTTGTTCCAAATTTCATAGCCACCTCTAAGCGGGTACGATACAGTAAATCGTATTAGCATCTACCGTGCCACCCGATACCAGGGCATCATACTCAGCTTGTGTGCATTGGACAATGGGTAAGCGAGCCATAGGAATTTTACCCGTAGTACCGTCTAGCATTTGATAGCTGTACACTTGGAAACTGTTTGCGGTTGAATTAGTAGTTGTCCCAGATGTTCCGTACATATGTCCTAACTGTATAGCACCGTTAGCAGAAGCTTGTGTTTGAAATCCTATACATATACTATGAGAACCAGTAGCGGAACTAAAACTGCCTAATGATACACTCTTTGAACCTGAAGCACCAGCCGCCATAGCATAATTACTTCCACTTCCTATGGCTAAACTAGACTCTCCAGAATATGAATTTGCGCCGATAGCAATACTTCCATTTGTTCCAACAGTTGTGCCAACTCCTATATTCAAACTGTAAGATTTACTTGAGGAAGTTCCTAAAATCGTCAATGAGTCTATACCCGTCGCAGTATTCTTTAGCGCAGGTGCTACGGCTTCAGCTACCGCCGTACCGCTTTGTGCATTGGTAGAGGTAGGGTCATAGGTTTGGTCTACTGTACCACCACCGCCACCGCCGCCGTTTACATCTACGGTCTTAACGCATAACTGCGGGCCGTCATCGGTTTGTACCAATGCCGTGGTATATTTATCACCAGGTCTGCTTTCTTCTGGGATGATTTCACCGCTTTGAGCAACAGTCGCTACGGAGAGTTGCCCGTCTACTAATTTTGTAAAATACTTTTCGCTATCTGCCATTTTTAGTTCTCCTTAAAATACTACTTGCGCTGTTGCGCCTTTTTCCGTATATACAATGACGTACGGTACGTCTTTTGTCAAATTCTCTACTGTAGGTACTTCAAATACTTCTTGCGCCACTATCCTGGCTTTTACCGTTCCTGTTGCCTTAATCGTTTCTGCCCCGTAACAGGTACTTGCTAGTAATAAGATTATGAGGGCTTTTGCCATACTTGTACCCCGTTTACTACTATCTTTTCTGTTTCCCTGGGTTGCCAAAACCATAATTTCCCATTTACTTTGATATAGGTATTGTTGAGGTCCATTTCACCGTTAGAACCAGTATATCCGCTTGAGTTCCTTAGGAAATATACAGCCCCTGTACACATATTGGAACTGTAGTTCGCTGAGTTTGTTACCCAAGTTTTCCCGTCAGCTGATAATCCTAGTTCATAAGTATAATCACTTGTATTCTTAGTTACTTTTAAACGGGTGTAATATCCCAACGGGCCATAAGTCTGTAAATCAAAATAAGAGTTTGGAAT
>JAEIGA010001088.1_pt1 | contig 41290 bp, 55 predicted proteins | sample 9270691 | NCBI WGS metagenome assembly JAEIGA01 (sample SAMN17057246, study PRJNA624740) | gut metagenome | biome: biome; isolation source: fecal sample | host: Bos grunniens | place: China: Xizang | collected 2019 | reverse complement strand
CTGGTACTATAAGAAACGCAACACAGCAGGCAAGACGGTGTTACACTTCTGTAAGTTTGTAGGCAACGAAGTATTATTCGCATCGGAGAACGAGCCTGAATACGCTGAAAACGGCTTTTATAATCACGGCTTATATCCTGTAGAGTTTGACGTGCTGTTCCCTGAAGAAGGAACGCCTGTAGGCTTTGGATATATCGCCATTATGAAGTCGCCACAGATGTATATAGACAAGCTCCAGCAGGTAATCCTTGAGAACACTATCAAGGCTACAAAACCTCGTTTCTTCGCAAAGAAAAACGTAGGCATTAACCTTAAAGAGTTTAAGGACGACTCCAAAGACATTGTATTTGTTGAAGGCGATATGGATGAGGAACGCTTAAGACAGATTGATATACAGCAAGTAAGCGGTGCTGCACTTAATATCCTGCAGATGAAGATAGACGAGCTTAAAGAGACATCGTTTAACCGAGATGTATCGCAGGGATCAGCATCGAGCGGGGTAACTTCTGGAGCGGCATTGGCAGTTTTACAAGAAGCTGGAAACAAACAAAGTCGAGATGTTATTTCGTCTTCCTATCGTTCATACACAAGAGAATGCTACATCGTTATAGAGCTTATGAGACAGTTCTATGATGAAACAAGGTCATTCCGTGTAACAGGAACAACAGGCAAATACGAGTTTGTTGACTTTAACAATTCGATGATGCAGGGAGAGCCTATTCCCCCAGCATACGCAGGACAGGAACTTGAAGAAGGCTATGTTGAGCTATTTCGTAAGCCTGTATATGACATCGTTATTAAACCTCAGAAGAGGTCGCCGTATTCGAAACTGTCACAGAACGAGCTGGCAAAGGAATTGTATGGCATGGGATTTTTCAATCCTCAGCTTGCAGAACAGTCAATGACAGCTTTAGAGGTTATGGACTTTGACGGTATCGAAGCGGTTAAAGAAAGAGTACAGCAAGGACAAACCTTAATGAATATGGTTAACCAGCTTACACAAGAGCTTGCAATGATAAAAGGTGCATTAGGTATGGGTGCTCCAAACGGAGTAGCAACTCCCGCTCCTAACGCTAAAAGCGGCGGTGGTATGGGGCAAGCACAGAAGCGAGCACAAACCGAGACTATGACAAGCTATGGAGAAAGGTTAGCACAAAGAGCTACCCCTGATATGAACAATGGTTAGGGCGATATATAAAGCTGAGGATGATATGCACACACTAACGGTGTTAGGACACGCAGATTATGACGAGTACGGCAAAGACATTGTATGTGCTGGTGTATCAGCCTTAGTTCAGGCTCTGATAGGCTGGATTGAGGAAAACTATTATAAGGCTAACTGTATAAGCGTAGACCCGAAAGGCGGAGAAGTTATTGTCTGCTGTGAGGGTGGCGAAGAGCTTGCCGCAGTATTTCATATGACAGCGATTGGTCTGGAACAAATAGCAGACAGCTATCCAGATCATGTTCAAATAGATATTATCGGATTAGCCGATTGACTCTTGGGAACAGACCATGAGAAAGGGGGCATTTAAGTATGCCTAAAGTATTCAACACAATGTTCAAAGTAGACCTGCAACTGTTCAATGATGGCGGAGCGGCAGGCGGAGCAGAAGGCTCTGTGGCAGCTACTGAGAACGCACCAAAGACTGAAAGTAAACCGAGCGGAAGCAGTCGCCGTTCAAAAGCGGGTGAATTTGATAACGTAGTATTCGGCAAGCAGGAAGGTACAACCTCTGACGGAGCTACAAGCCTTGACACCGAAGGCAATCCTACGGGTGCAGGAAAAACAGATGTGCAAACTACATCTGATACGCTTGAAGCACGAAAAAAAGCCTTTAATGACCTTATAAACGGTGAATATAAAGACTTATACCAAGAGAACTTTCAACAGGTATTCGACAGACGTTTCAAGCAAGTAAAGGGTATGGAAGCTGAGCTTGCATCACATAAAGAAGTCGTTGATATGCTCAAGAGCAGATACGGCGTTGATGATGTAGCAAAAGTTAAAACAGCCCTTGCAGAAGATACCGAGTATTGGGAAGCGGTAGCCGAAGAACACGGTATGACAGTCGAACAGTATCAAGCTATGCAGAAGCTGGAGCGGGAAAATGCCGAGCTTAAGGCAATACGCCAGAGACAAATCGGTCAGCAACAGTTTCAGCAACAGATTGACAACTGGTATAAAGAAGCAGATAAGGTAAAAGAGCTTTATCCTTCCTTTGATTTTAAGACAGAAGCACAAAACCCTGAGTTCTTAAGCTTATTAAGAAACGGCAATAGTGTGGAACACGCATACAAAGTTCTTCATTTTGACGAGCTTACACAGAATGCCGCAAGAGTAGCCGCACAGACTGCGGATGCACAGGCACAAGCAAGAATCAAACAGAAGGCTTCCCGACCTTCCGAAAATGGTACATCTTCTCAATCCGCCGCAATCGTAAGAAACGATGTGTCAACACTCACTCGCAAAGAGCGAGCAGAGATTGCACGAAGAGTAGCACGGGGAGAAAAAATATCATTTTAATCTAACCTCTCCCCGACTTTAGAAGGGAGAAAAACATAATGAAAAACTTTTACAATCTTCAGCTTTTTGCTGACATGAACACTAACCTTACAACTTCCTCTGGTCTTACTGAGGAAATGAAAACCTACTACAGCGATTATCTTATTGATAACGCTATTCCGAAACTCGTTCACGATCAGTTCGGACAGAAACATCCTATTCCTAAAAATGGCGGTAAAACAATCGAGTTCAGAAAATACAATCCGCTTCCTAAACTGACAACACCTATTTCCGAAGGTATCACACCTGATGGACAGAGCCTTAACATGACAACTGTTGAAGCTACTGTTGCTCAGTACGGCGGTTATATTACACTTTCTGACGTTCTTCTGCTTACAGCTATTGATAACAACCTCGTACAGGCTACAAAGCTTCTTGGTGCTCAGGCAGGTGCTACACTTGATACTATCACAAGAGAAGTTCTTAACGGCGGTACAAATGCTATCTTTGCTGGCGGTAAAGAAGCAAGAGGCGACCTTGATGCTTCCTCACTTCTTACTGTTGATGACATCAAAAAAGCAGTACGCAAACTTAAATCTCAGAACGCTGAACAGATTAGCGGCTCTTGGGTAGGTATCATCCATCCCGACATCGCTTACGACCTTACAAATGACCCTGCGTGGAAAGACGTTAAAACATACTCTGACCCGTCAGACATTTACGAAGGCGAAATCGGTAAAATCTTTGGTGTTCGTTTCGTAGAAACAACTGAAGCTAAAATCTGGGCTGGTGCTGGTAACGGTGGCAGAGCCGTATATTCAACACTTATTCTCGGTGATAATGCTTATGGCGTAACAGAAATCTCTGGTGGCGGCCTTGAGCATATTGTTAAACAGCTTGGTAGTGCTGGTACAGGCGACCCGCTCAACCAGAGAGCTACAGCAGGCTGGAAAGCTACAAAAGTTGCCGAAAGACTTGTTGAAAACTATATGGTACGTATCGAATCAGCTTCAACATTTAACCCTACAGAAAATAACTAAACTTCGTTTTTAGCGGAGTTTGAAAGGAGCAACTTATAATGGCAACTAAAGAGACCAAAACAGAATCCATTAACCTTGCGGACGTCACAAAACAGGTGGAAGCTATGCTTGCAGAAGCAAAAGCAGAAGCCGCAAAGATCGTAGCTGACGCAAAGGCTACTGTTGGTGGTGAACTGACGGAAGAGCAGAAAAAAGCCAACGAAGAACGCAAGGCATACTGGAATGAGCCTGTTGAAGTAAAACTGTTTAAGGATAACAACAAGTATAAAGACGATGTATATGTGTCCGTAAACGATGAAAACTGCTTAATCAAGCGTGGAGAACGTGTAATGGTTAAGCGTAAGTTTGCTGATTTACTTGATAAATCCGATATGCAGGATTACGAAACATCAAAACTTATTGAACAGAAGTCAAACGAGTTTGCAAAGAGTGAGTTTTAACTGAATACTCCGCGATAATGAAAATTCTATGACACGGCATAGGGGTAACTTTAATCGGTTGCCCCTATTTTCGTATAAAGGGGGCTTAATATGGCTGATTCAATCAAAATAAAGGGCGGTGCTGGTGATGTTCCTGCATTACAGGACAGAGAGCCAGCATACAGCAAGACAGAGAAAGCCCTGTATATAGGCACAGATGGCACAAAAAACGGCAACGTAAGATTGTGCGGTGCAAACGATATAACCGAGCTTAGACAGCTCATAGACGATATTATTACACGCTTGGAAGAATTAGAAGAGCCGAGCGAGTAAGAAAGGAGATAAAAGGTGGACAGAATTATAAATGTTAAAGTCGGCGGCAACCATCTTAGCAAGGACAACAAGAACGCAGGAGTTAAGGGAGAAGCAAATGTAACATATCTCCGTATCACCTTTGACGAGGGCTGGGATGGGTACGCAAAGACAGTCACATTCTTTGATGCTCTTGGCGGTAATCCTGTAAAGAGGATAGAGACCGTTGACTTAATTGAGGACATAACGACAGATGCAAGGACATACATCACACCTATTCCAAAAGAGCCGTTAACTATTGCGGGAGAAATGACCTTTATTATAGACGGATATCTTGACGGGAAAAGACAGAGAAGTATAGCGGATAAACTTGTAGTAAAGGATGCTCCCAATACAGATACAGCAGGAGAGCCTACAGACCCTACACCGACAGAGCCTGAGCAATGGCAGACACAGATTGACAAGATAATGGATGATATACAGCAAGTGGCAATCTCAAAGGAAGAAACGGCAGGGTATGCGGAAGATGCACGAGGGTCGGCGGATTATGCAGGCTTTTTGGCACAAAATGCTCAAAACAATGAGATACGTGCTTTTAATTATGCTAACGAAGCGGCGGCAAGTGCAGAAAAAGCAGAAACGGCTATTAAGCACGAGCCTACTATAATTGACGGGTATTGGCACACTTGGAACGCTACAAACAAGCAGTATGAAGATACAGGAGTAAAGGCACAGGCAGGCTCGGTAGTTTACTTGGGTGACTCTCCCCCTGCTGATGCTGACGTTTGGATTGATCCTGAAGGCGAGAGTGCTATGCTCGAAATCAAAAACTACATTGACGAGCAGACGGAAATCTTAAAGTCTGATGTAGAAGGCTTGCAGGCACAGATAAACGAGGAAGCACACTTCAGAGGGTATGTATCCACAAATGCAAAAATTCAATCGTTAAATGCTACACCAAACGACTTTGCATATTCGGCAGAGAGCGGCACAAAGTGGGTATATGATGCAGAAAACGGCTGGATTGATACAGGGAAACCTGTTCCCGACCAACTGACTCCAGCAAGTGAAACAACACCACTTATAAATGGCGTAGCTTCTGTCGGGCAAGAGAACGCTTATGCAAGAGGTGACCACAGGCATCCTACAGACACAACGAGGGCAAGCGTAGAACAGCTAAACGAACTTACCAAAAGAGTTACAACCAACGAGGAAATCATAATTGACCACGAAAACAGAATCAGTACCAACGAGGAAGTAATTTCTCAAAACCGTAGTGACATAATTGCTCTTGAAGATAAGGATGAAGAAATTGAACGCGTTTTAGCATCTTGCGAAAAACTTGAACATATATCGTCCGTCACACTTACAGAAGAAGTTGCACAGATTTCGCCGACATTAAACGGACGATACAAAGAAATATATTGGGTGTTTGATGTCAGAGCAGAACCAAATACCACGAAAACTGAAAAAGGAAGATTGTTTTTGTTTCCTCTTGCCAATCCTGCAAACACAGGTGCGACAAAATTAATACAGCAAACTTCTGCACTTGTATCGGTGTATAAGAGTACAGATTGGCGGTTATGGATTTCTGTAAAAGTTGTGGGCGGTTATGCTTATTCTGAATTGTGGTGGGATAGTTCATTAAGTGCCGATAGTGCTTATGGGGCTGTGCCAGACTTAAACACTAACAAAGGGATTATTGTACCTTTTAGAAAACTAACAAAAGATTATATTGATGAGTTATCACTTTGGATGGGTTCTGCTGACAACAGCAGAGTATTCCCCGCAGGAACAACTTACGAATTATGGGGGGTAAAAGCAGAATGAAAAAGTATGTAAATGGTGAATACATCGAAATGACTGCGGAAGAAATGGAAGAACTTAAAACATCGGAAAGTATTGTTGTAGAGCCGACAGTTATTGAAAGGCTTGAGGCAATAGAAGCATTACTTTTAGAGGGGGTGCTTTTAAGTGATTAAATTTCTTGTATTACAGATAAGACTCGGAAAGGTAACGCTTGAGCAGATACCCGAAAAGTACAGAGCAGATGTTGAAAAGGCTATGCGGTAAAATCTAAAAGAAAGCGAGGTATAACAATGCCTGTATTACAGATAAGAGATAAAGATGGCAAATTCATCCCGATACCTGCAGTAAAAGGTAATGACGGCAAGAGTGCTTACGAGCAAGCCAAAGAAGGCGGATATATAGGAACAGAGGAAGAGTTTATAGCCCTACTCAATGGCTTAACAAGCACAGAAGATGCTGGACACTATGCCGACTTTAATAATCCGCACAAGGTTACTAAGGAACAAATTGGTTTAGGTAATGTAAAAGTATCAGGTGCAGGCGGTTCAGTAGGTGCTGAAGCAAACGCAGAATATGGTGGTGCGGTGGGCTATAAGGCAACGACAAGTTCAGGCGGAGCGGTAGGTAATGAAACAACATCGTCAGGTGGCGGTGCAATGGGTCACAAAGCAACGACAGGGCACGGCGGTGCGGTAGGTCAAGAATCAAAATCAGGATATGGCGGTTCAATCGGATATAAAGCAACTACCACAACGGGCGGTGCTGTAGGTTCAAATGCATCATCCACAACAGGTGGCGGTGCTGTCGGAGAAAATGCAACAACACAAAATGGTGGAGCGATAGGTTATACAGCATCGTCAGAAATCGGTGGTGCTATCGGTAGAAACACGTCAGCAACATCAGGTGGTGCGGTTGGTGGATATGCGTCAGCAACATCAGGTGGTGCGGTTGGTTATAATGCAAAAACCACTGGACTTGGTGGTTTTGCGGGTGGTGATACAGCATTCGCCAAAGAAGGTGGGGGTGCGATTGGATATGAAGCATCGGCAACGAATGGTGGTGGTGCAGTTGGTTATGGTTCAAGCACAAGTAGTGGCTTTGCAGGCGGTTTTTATGCTAATACATTTGATAATGCAGTTGATAGAAACCCAATTGATGCGATTCAGCTTGGAACGGGCGAAAATACAATTGAAAGATCGCTTCAGGTCTATAACTATCAGCTTATGAAAGCAAATGGTTTTGTTCATGGCGACAGACTTCCTATTACAACGGGGTCTTATAGAGGAACGAATGCGTATGGTGTAAGCAAACCAAACACATTGACATTTGATTTCGTTCCCTTGTTTGTTATGGTGTCTAAGAGAGGGTCTTACAACATTAGTAGTGGTGGCACTTTTATATGGATAAATCCTAATTCTACTTTGAATTTTATAAACAACGGCACAAATTATTGGGTTTATCCTACGCTAAACGGAACAACACTTTCTTGGTATAACGCCGAAAGTGCAGCGTATCAGTTAAACTCATCAAGCTATGATTATGACTATTTAGCGTGGGGGGTAGCAATATGATAATAATTGAAATACAAGCCCTTGAAAACGGCTCACACAGAAACCAAACAGGAAATTTTAAAACTATTCCTGAAGGTTGGGCGGTTATTCCCGAAAATATGGAAACACTAAACTTTCCTTTTGGTGTGATTGAAACCGAAGACGAAGACATAATCGACTTTGAATGGGTTAAAAACGAAGACTCAGGAGAACTTGAAAAAGTCGAAAAGGTAATCGGAACAAGAAAAGTTGTTTCAAAGTGGACTGCTGGCACAATTCCCGAAGCGGAAGAGCCTGAACAGCCTGTAAGTGAGACGGAGCAGTTAAGAGCCGATGTTGACTACATCGCAATAATGACGGGGGTGGAATTATAAATGAGCGTTTATGAAATGGCAAAGAAATATTATCCTCGCCTATGGTCGGCTGATCGCATTGAAGCACTCTATAAAGCAGGCAAGCTCACAGAGGAAGAATACAACAAGATTATAAAAGACGGCTCGGAGGTGTCGGGCGGTGAGTAATTTAGCAGTAATCATAACAGAAATAGGTGCTTTAATTCCAATAGTGGTAGCAATCTTATACCTTCTTAACGGCTTGAAGTGTTTGTTAAGGAGCGAGATGCTTCGTATCTATTATCGGCACAAAGATAGCGAAAAAATCAGACAGTATGAGCTTGAAAACTTTGTGTTCTTATATAAGGCGTATAAAGCACTAAAAGGAAACAGTTTTATTGACAAGATATATAACGAGGTTATGTCTTGGGAAGTAATTTCATAGAAAGGATGATACAAAATGAAAGTAACATCGGGAACAATAGCAAGAACAGTAGCATTAGCGTTAGCCCTTATAAATCAGCTTTTAACGGCTTTTGGCTACAATGTGATTGATATATCTAACGACACAATAAACACGCTAATTTCGACCATTTTTACGATTGTAACGGCACTTGTAGCCTTCTGGAAGAATAATAGCTTTACACAGGCGGCACTTAAAGCTGACGAGGTAATGAAAGAGCTTAAAAGTAAGGAGTGATAGTATGAAAATCTTACTTATTGCAGGACACGGCGGCGGAGACTGTGGTGCAATTGGTTGCGGCTATAAAGAAGCAGACCTTACAAGAGAAGTAGTAAGCCTTGTTAAATCGAGATTGTCAAACTATGCGACAGTTGAAGTGGCGGATATGTCAGTTAATTGGTTTAAGAACAAAGCTAAATTGCCTTTAAGCGGTGTTGATTATGTTTTTGAGGTACACTTTAACGCTTGCGTGAACGATGCCAAAGGTAACGGAGTCACAACAGGCACAGAGATATACGTCACAACGGCTGAAAAAGGCACTTCTGTTGAAGAGAACATAGTAAAAGGTATTGCAAGTCTCGGCTTTAAAAATCGTGGTGTAAAACGGCAAAATTGGGCTGTAATCAACTATTGCAAAAGCAAAGGTATATCCTCTGCCCTACTTGAGACTTGTTTTATAGACGATGCTGACGATATGAAGATATACACAGCAAAGAAAGATGCTATAGCAGATGCCATTGTAAACGGCATTGTAGCGGGCTTTAAATTAGAAAAAAAGGTTGATGAACTGACCGATGCTTGTAACACACTCGCAACAGCAGGAATTATAAACAGTCCTGACTATTGGGCAAAGGGTAGCGGGTATTCAGAAGAAAATACTGTGCTACTCATCAAGAAGTTTGCGGCCTATGTAAAGGGGGTAGGAAAATGACACCAAACAAAGCGATAGAGATTGTAGATAGAGTTAAGCCTAATCCGTATAGCGAAGAAGACAAGCTCCGATGGATAAACGAGCTTGACGGAATGGTACAACGTTTAGTTATTCAGTCGGATAACGTGACGGAATATGCTTACCCTGACGATATGGATCAGGTGCTTTTAATACCCGCTCCGTTTGATGATTGTTATACCCTATTCCTTGAAGCAAAAATAGACTACTACAACAGAGAGTACGCAAACTATAACAACTCGGCAATAATGTTTGAAGCACAGTTCAGCGAGTATAAGAAGGCGTATATCAGAGAACATCAGGCAAGGGGGTGAGCATATGTTACCTTATCTTCAAGAGGTACAAAACCCATCTAAAAAATATAGCGTGGTGTTCAGAGGGCTTAACTATGGAGAAGGAACGCAGGACGGAGAATTTGCGGAAACATATAATATTTCTACCGACCAATACCCTTGTATTACACAGAGGGCGGAAAGAGTAAAGGTAAAGGACTATACCACACCATCAATCCCGATTAATAAAGAAAAACACGCAAGACCTACAACATTACACGCAAAAGGCGATTTGCTTGTTATAACTGAAAAATTTGCTGAAGATGGTAGCGGTATAGAAGGCGAGGTGTTTTACGGCGACAAGCGTCTTGGTACAGTCAAGTGGGGTAAGAAACAGACTGCAACAATCGGCAATTATATTGTTATCTTCCCTGATAAAATGTATTACAAAGTGCCTACAGAGGACGACAAATATGGCGAGTGGGGCATGATGGAAAAAATATGCGAATACTCTGGCTTGTCCTTTACATCGTCAAGCATTTCGCTTTCTAAAGAAGACATCGAAAAAGGATATAAATTTCCGTTCAAGGAAGGCGATGCGGTAAAAATTACGGGATGTTCCAAAAGTGAAAACAACAAAACGGCTGAGATTATCATAAGAGCCGTAGCAGATACCACACTTACCTTTGACGATAACGCATTTACGGCGGTAGAAAGCGAAGCAAACGAGGTAACGATAAGCCGAACTGTTCCCGACCTTGACTTTATTTGCGAGAGCAACTACAGACTATGGGGAACAAAAGGCAACACGATCTATTCAAGTAAGTTTTCCGACCCGTTTAATTTCCAAGTGTTTGATAACCTTGCAAGTGACAGTTACGCTATCGAAGTTGGTAGCGAAGGAGAATTTACAGGCTGTATCCCCTATTCCTCACACATTTGCTTTTTCAAAGAGAACACACTACACAAGCTGTACGGAACAAAGCCGAGCAACTTCCAGATAACCACAGTAAACGTTTACGGAGTGCAAAGCGGTAGTGAAAGAAGTATGCAAATTGTCAACGAACAGCTTTTATACAAAGGCGTAGGCGGCATATATGCTTATACAGGCGGTGTTCCTGAGCTTATAAGTGAGAAGTTCGGTAACAAGCGATATTCTGAAGCAACAGCTTCGTGTGACGGTGAAAAGTATTACATCTCAATGAAGCAGGGCGACACGTGGAATATGTTCACCTATGACGTTATGAAAAATATATGGCTTCGTGAAGACGATACACACGCAGTTGATATGACGTTCCATAACGGAAAAGTGTATTACCTTGATGCAGAGGGCGGCTTATATTACATCGACAAAGAAGCAGACCGTAGCGACATTGAGTGGGGTGCAACGTTCTGCACTATGCACGAAACAATAAACGAGCGTAAAGGCTATTCCAAATTCCACTTGCGTATGGATATGGCTGCTGGAGCTTGGCTTGCGGTGGATATAAAGACCGATAATGACCTTCAATGGCAACAGGTATATACAACACACAACGAAAAGGCAAAGACGGTCAGCATACCGATAATGCCTACAAGGTGCGACAGCATAGATATACGGCTTCGTGGCAAGGGTAAATGTACTATTAAGGCGTTTATCAGAGAGTTTACAGTTGGGAGTGATGTTTAATGATATTTACGCAATCATTACAGAAGATTGATGCGACAAATCCGCAGGATGCCATAAAGAAAATGGCAAACCACATCAAATATCTTCAAGAACAGCTTGAATATACTCTACTTAACCTCGATAGCAGAAACATCAACGAAATCGACACCGATAAAACAACTATTATAAATTCTGCGGGTAGTGCAAGTATTGGCTCGTATATTAACTTAACAGGTGCAAACGGAGAAAGCTTCACGGCTGGTAAAAACAACAAAGGGCAATTTGAATTTACTGTTAAAGGCAAAGGCGGTAAGCAGACAATGTACTTAAACAGTTCGGGGGAATTAATCATAACAGAACACACTAACCTCACCATAGATGGTGGAGAATGGTAAAGGGGGAATTATTATGGCATATGTAATTGGCTCTGAAAAGGGCAAGCAAATCGCAAAAGATTTGACAGTTGGACAATCGTACAATGCTTCTGATGGATCGGTATGGACAAAGCAAAAAGATGGCTCTGTACTGGTAAGGCATAACGGAGAAACATATAGCAATGCGTATACGCCACCGAGCGGTAGCGTGGCAAGCTCGGCATCAAGAGGTGGCTCGTCTGGTGGCAACTCACAATATACAGCACCGACTTTAGGTAACACATATAACGCCAATACCGACTATCAGGCAATTATCAATAATGCGGTTAAAAATGGTGACTATGTAACGGCGGCAAAAGCTGAACAGCTCCGTAACCAAAAAATAAATGCAACGGGCAGTAACTACAATACAACCAATATGTATTCAGGGTATCTTAATCCTGATTATGGCACAATCGGTCAACAGCAAATGGCAAATAACGCAAGCTGGCAGGATGTTTTAGATACCTATAACAGCCGATACAACAAGGCAACCACAACAGCAGGCTTAGAGCAGTATGCAAATGACGAAATCCAGCAGATGATGTGGAATTACATCAATAACAATATGCAAGCGGAGAGTCAGCAGAATGCAATAGACCAATTCAATCAATGGGTACAGGATTATGAGCAGAATAATCCCAAAGAGGAATACAACAGCAAATATGATCCTCAGATTGATGCTATCCTGAACGAAATACTCAATCGTGAAGATTTTTCTTACGATGTGGCAAACGACCCGTTATATCAGCAGTATGCAAATATGTACAGGCGTGAAGGCGACAGAGCTATGAAAGAAACACTTGCAGAAGCGGCGGCTGGTGCTGGTGGTATGAATACATACGCAATTACAGCAGCACAACAGGCAAACAGCTATTATAATTCACAGCTCAATGACAGAATACCCGAACTGTATCAGCTTGCTTATGATATGTACTTGCAGGATAAAGAAAGCAAGGTGCAGGATTTAGGCATTCTTCAGAATATGGATGCTACACAGTACGGCAGATATAGAGACACCATTAATGATTACTACAACGATAAAAACTTTGCTTATGGTGCATATCTGGATGGAGTACAGCAGGGTAACTGGCAGACCAATCAAAACTACAACTCTTTGCTTGATAATCGTAACTGGAATAACGATAATTATTGGGCTAATAAAGAGTGGAACTACAACGATGAGTGGAAAAACAAAGAATGGGATGAAACTCAGTCGGATAAAGAATACGATAGAAACCTTTACGACCAAGAGTCAGCTAAAGAGGAAGTATGGAAGTATATTCAGTTGGGCGTTACACCGAGTGCAGACCTTATTGCAAAGGCTGGTATGACGGAAGCCGATGTAAACCTTGCTGTAGCGGCAGTAAAGGCGGAACAGACAAAATCGGGTAGTAAGTCCTCAAGTAAAAGCTACACTTATGACGATGGTGGAGATGAGGGCGATGAAAAGAAAAAAGTAGAAGATGACGATGAAGGTTATACAGGCGATGAAGGCGGCAACGTTGTAACTTATGAAGAAGCTGTAAAGGCTGGTGAAGACCTTCCTACTGCTTTACCGATAACCCAAACTGCTGGAAACTTCCAAACAGTAGTCAACGACTGCGAAAACATACTTAAAACAAAAGGTAAGTCTGCTGTATTAGCATACTTGAAAGATATGACACAAACAGGAGTGTTAGACTCACGTCTATATGCAATTTTATTAAACAAATATGGTCAATAAGGAGTGTGTTTTATGGCATACGTTACTAAACCTAATCAAGCAACACAGGCGGCCTTTGATAGGGTAAGACAAAAGTATGGCTTAACCTCATCAACTACCAACAACAAACAGAGCGAGAAAGAGAAACAGAACAACAAAGTAACTCAGAGCAATAAAGGGAAGCAGAGCAATTCTGCTTCCTCCACTCGCACCAACCAAAGCTCAATTACAAAATTTCAATCGGCATCTCAAACGGCTTTTGATAGTGTAAGGGAAAAACACGGCTTAACTAAAAAAGAAGATAAGTTTACTCTTTCCCCGAAAAAAACCACTCCCAATAAATCGGTGTCTGGAAGCACCACTACATCGAGCAACACTATAAAGGCGTACACCGACTATTCGAGTGCAGTAAAATATCTGCAAGACAAAGGCGTACAGGGTGCTTCTGGGATAATGACCGAAACTGAGTGGCGGAGAAGAAACAGAAGCGGCGGCACGTATCAAGACTATCTCGATAGCCAAGTAAATAAGTACGGCAGGGGCAATATAGACTTAACAAACAGACCTATATATAAAAACCCCGATGGAACAATATCTACAGTTGCCAGTTACACAATGGGGATTGATGGCAAACATTATGTACTACCTTCTATTGTGAGGGATGCTAATGGCAATGCGAAAAAGCTCGAAACCGAAGACGATGTATTTAATCACTTTAAAAACACAGGTGAGTATCTTGGTGTATTTGATACTCAGGAGGAAGCGGATGAGTACGCACAGAACTTGCACATAGAACAAGAAAAATATTACCCAAATTCAAGTCTTGGTGGTGCGGCTGTCAACCATCAAAACGACTACACAGGGATGACTGTACGTGAAGCGATGAAGAGTTCTATGGAGAAAGACCAACAATTAGCTGATTCGGTCACTGATAGTGTTGGATATGCTGTAGAAAAGTTTGGTCGTGGCGTTATTGACGGGCTTGAAGGTATTACAGACTTTGTATGGTCTGTTGTAGGCTCTTTAGGTTGGGGCGTTACAAGCGGTTTAGGATTTTTTGAAAACTCTTGGTCTGATGCAATAGAAAAATGGTACAACGGCATTAACGAAGACGACATAACAGATATGTTTGGTGTAGCAGAGGACAGATACGATGCGGCTCCTGATTGGGTAAAGGATTGGGGCTGGCTACCCGAAACAATAGGTAACCTTGTGCCGTTTATGGCGGAGACTTATTTTACTGCTGGATCAACATTGGGTGATGATTTGGCGGTAGCTGGGAAGTCTGCGTGGGATGCTGGAAAAAAACTATTAACAAACCCCGATGTACACTATGGAATGTCCGCCGCAGGCGATGCAACAGAAAGGGCTGTAGAAAAAGGTGCTAACCCGTTAGCTTCAACTACTTATGGTGCGGCGGCTGGTGCATTAGAGGTAGCAACCGAAAAACTATTTGGTACTGGTTATGCAGGTACAAGTGTTGGTGCAAGTAAACGAGTTGCTAAAGAAGCGGCTGAGGAAACAACAGAAAAAACTCTGCTTAAAAAAATATGGGATAGTCCAGCCAGAAAAAAAGTGTTTGATATAGGCACGGAAGGAATTGAAGAAGGCATTGTTACATTCGCAGACCCTGCGTTACAAAAAGCTACTGGCGTAGATGAAAACGCAGAGTGGGCAACTTGGTCTGAATACGTGGAAAGTGGCTCTCACGGCATAATTCTTGCGGTTGTTATGAACGCTGCGGGTATTCCTATTGATAAATATAATAAATCAAAAGTTATCTCCAGCCTTAATGAATCATCTGAGACCTTAAACGGATTTATTCAAGATGATGCATCGAAATTAAAACCTTTACCGAACAACGCTTCTGAGCCAGAAATCATTGCGAGACAAAAAGAGGTTATGGCTGTATCCCTTGCGTTCGATAACGCAGTCAAAAAAGCTGTGCAAAACGAACAACAAACAACATCAGAGCAACCAGCCGAAACCCCCGACACACTCGAACAGGCGGCTATGGATGTTGTAGCAAACAGAAATGCCGCACAGACCGAAAAAACACAGCCTATTTCGAACGCAACGGCAGCAAGTGACAGTTTACCTACCCAAGAAGAAAACGGGCTTAAAACGCCTGTAAATGCCATTGGTGAGGTGACCGAGAAAACCAAGTCGTTGCTTGGCGATAGTAATCGAACTATAGGTGTTGTGGATGGACAAGCGTATGTTACAAACGGCAGCGACATTCTTCCGAGTCCAACGAATCGAAGTGTGTTCCTTGCCGTAAACGATGCGGAAGTGGCTAAAACCGAGCTTGGTGCAACTGAGTCCAATAAGACGGGTGTAAACATAAGCAAGCTACTTAATCCCGAACAATACACGCCTATCAGCAAAGAAGGCTATATTGACGGTAATCTTAAAGGTGTCGGAGAAGTTCGTGTCTTTACGGATGAAAACGGCAGAGAGATTGCTCTTGAAAAGAATGTAGCCGAATATTTTGAAGGCTATAATCTTGAAGCCACATTCAGAGGTGGCAAACCTTATGCAATCAAAGCTACAGACAATGACGGAAAAGTTGCTGGTGTAGCTATGGCTATATGGAACAACACAAGCGGACAGTCATACAATATAACCGAATCAAAAACCGTAGAAAAACCCAATACTCCGTATAATGTTATGTCGAATGACAATCCTCTGATGCAGGAACGCAAGGCAAGAGAAGCGTACATCAAGAAGAATACAGGATATGGCGACTATGGAGTTCGTGCATTTGCCGATATTATGGAGACAATATCTGAAGCCGAAGCTCCCGTTGTAGCAAGAGCGTTCCAAACAGCATATGAAGCTGGTCTCACAAACCTTGAAACCTCACAAGCCAACCTTCCTACCGAAGTGCAACGCATCGCATTCAACGCAGGTAAACAAGACTTTATTATGGAGAATGTGGGCAAGGTTAAGAATGTTAAGAATGTTAAGTCTCACGGAGACACAGCGGGATTTGACTCAACGAACGTTCCTTCCTCGGTTTCAAAACAAGCGATTGATATAGTCGATAGGTTTTCTAAAGAGTTAGGCGTTAAGGCTTATATGGCGGGCAATAGCGATACGTACAATGCGAACATTACTAAGAATGTTGGTGCTGTGCAGATAGCAAACAACTTTAGTGTTTTGGAAAATCTCGGAGAAGATGCGGCTTCTTTAAGTTTTGTAACACACGCATTGCACGAGATAGCCGACCACAGAGCTGAAGAACTTGCTCCTGTAGAGTATGCCGAATTCAAGCGTGAGATGTATGCGTATAAGAACTCGGTAGGTGTTAGCCTTGCTGATGCAAAAAGACAGGCATATAGCAATAAAGGCGTAGACATCTCCCTTTCGGAAGCTATGAGCGAGGTTACAGCAAACTCAATACTGGAGCTTTACGATAACGACCTCGACTTGCTGGCGGAAGGGTTGGATCGTGTATTAAACGGCGATAACGCAAAAGCGAAAAAAGGTGCAAACGTCTTTAAACGGGCTCTCGATTATATCGTTGAGAAATTCAATAAATTCCTCGAAAAACTCGGTGTGAAGGAAAGGACTCGTTATGATGCGAGCTTGGACGAGATTACTCGTGTTCGTGACTTGTTTGAAAAAACTCTTAGTGCTGCAATTGCAAAAAATAAGGAGATTGCAAAAACATCTAACCGTGTAACAATGAAAAACGGAACGGTTGTTGATGCAAAAGGTAATGTAGTAGCACAGATTAACGATGACGGAACAGCAACATTCTCTCTTAAGACATATGATGAATCAGGAAGAGCGGAGCTTAAGAAGTGGCTCGACAAAAACGTTAAGAACAAAAAGATTACTGATGCGGATGCCAAAGACATATCGGAACAGCTTGAATATTATTACGACATCTGCAAGGAGCATGAAGACAAGTATGCACCGTTTAGTGCTTGGAGCAAGGCGGAGGTAGTAAAAGGTTTGGATGGCAAACCACTTATGTCTGTTGTAAAAGCAAATGGTGACTACAAAATGAATCTTGACTTCAGCCTTGTATGTAAAAAACGCAGACCGCTTGATGCTCTGTATCGTGCGATGATTGACGATGGATTTATGGACGACATCGGACAATTAAGCGAGGTAGAGGTTGCAAGGATAAACGAAATCATCCGTAAGAATGGCTTCGAGACAGCTTGTACATTGTGCTTTGTAGATTCAAAGAGATATCGTCAATATGCTGTGGCAGACTCTTTCGTATCTAAGTACAACGAGCTTGTAAAGATGCTTGCTCCCGAAGGTGCGAAGATTGACAGATTTGATTTTTCAGGCAAGAGAGAAGCATCTGCTGACGGACTTCATACGATGTCTAATGCAGACCTTAAATCAGGCATCAACAAGCTTAACAAGGTTATCAAGGAACAAGGAGAGTCTACTGTTGTAGGTAAAATTGCAAAGCATCTTAAGGCAGTTCCTCAAGACCGTAAGCTTGTTATGGTAAGTGACTTTATGGATTCTGAAGGCTTTGTAAGAGTGAAGAAGGCAAATCCTGAAGTATTTAAGCTTTATAACTCAAGTAAAGGTAGTGGCGGTCCGAAAGCAACACTCCCTGATGTACAGTATCTTGGCGAAATCCTCAAGAGGGCAAACTTCACACCTAAGAAGGCATATGCTGTTGGTGGTGTTCGTGTACAGAGTTTCAGCGATTATATTCCGAGACTTGTATTTGACTATCTGCAGATGACAGCAGACCTTAGTGCGAAGAAGCTGCCTGCACACGCATACTCCAAAGAAGATATCTTCGTTCTGCAGTTCGGTAAGACGGGAATTAAAATCAATATGTCGCTTGTTCCTGCTGTTGCAAAGGATGGCATAGCTCCTGGGCTTGACAAGGATGGCAACTATGTATGGGTAGATGGTCATACCTTCGCATCCGATTTTCACGACAAAGGAAGCGGTCAGAGAGGCTTTGAACTTGCTGTTAAGATTCAGAACACAGAAGGATATGCTCAAAACTGTGGAACGATTGCAGTCGGTGTCAGCGATGAGCATATAATCAAGATGCTTAAGGACAACGATATCCGAATGGTTATTCCTTATCACAAGAGTAGCCTGAATCACTTCGTTGCACAGATGGGCAATATTGACCAATACAAAGACTACACCAATGTGCAGAATACAAGAGACAGAGCAACAGGCAAGAAGATTGAGGGCAAGGACTTCAACTTCAATGAAGCTTTCCATAGACTCGGTGATGCAAAGGCGGCAACAAATGAGTATCTTGCTTGGTGTGAAAAGAATAACTACATTCCGAAGTTTGACACGTTCGCATTTCACGAAGATGCCCAAGTAAGAGAAAACTACTACAAAGTATTAATCGACTTTGCGGCATATGACAGCGAAGGCAACTCAATTCCGCAACAAGCTGTTACAATGAACTTCCCGACAGAGAACGATGCGTTTGGCTCAATGAAGTCTCTCATCGAAAAAGGACTTGAAGCAGATGCGATCCTTGAAGGAAGAAAAGCATCAGACATTCCCAAGATTCTTGAAGAGGTTAAGTCGGTTTTGGGAACGGCGACAGAGGGTAAGAAGTTTAGTTTGAAAGAGGGAGAAGCGGAACAAAAAAACACCGACAAAAAAGGCGGTGCGGATAATGACACTATAGATTTAACAGACAACACGGATTTATCTGCAAGAGTTGAAAATCAAAAGGGAGCAAAAAAGTACAAAATAATAAGGGACTATATTCTTGAAGTATTAGGAGAAGCACCAATTGTGCTTAGTGATGGAACTGTGGCGAAAGTAGATAGGTCTGATGCCTTACACTTGGCGAATAAGTCTGCAAACAAAAAAATAGCACATATTGCTAAGATTAAAACAATTATCGAGCGAGCAAAACTTTACGCAGTAGAAACCCAAGTAGAACACAAAAAGTTTGATGAATTCAGATACTATCAAGCTAATGTAAAATATGGTGATGAGGTATACTCGGTGTACTTAAATGTAGGGCGTTCGAAAAACGGTGACGGATACCACATTTACGATATTACAAAAAAAATAGGAGCAACCGTAAAGCAAAAAGATGCTTTAGAGCGGGTCGAAAACGACTTACGCTCAGAAACCGATTCTCCTATTTCAAGTAGAATCATATCACAGAATCCAAAATTTGTCAAGGGTGAATTTTCCGCTACGACTGATGAGGGGATAGACGGTGGTAAAAAGTATTCGCTTAAAGTAAAAAATAAAAAGACAATAGACTTCCTTGAAAATCAGGAACACATTACCACATATAAGGCGATGCAACTGATAGACGGGAAATTATATCCGCCTATGGCTGCAAAGACGAAGGGTGAAGATGGAAAATATCGTCTTACTAACCCAAGTACACTTGGTGCTTGGCAACAAGCTGTAGAAGACACCACAAACATCAAATTTAGCGGTGATAAGGATTATGGATATTATGTGCTTAACAAAGGTGATGGCTCGTCTGTTACGGCGGCATACAATCCTTATGAGCATTCTTCAAACCTTGTTCTGAACGACCAATTCGAAGGTGCATATAAGAGAGATAACCTTGTTACAGTAGAGTGCGTTATTCCTAAAAGCGAAATGACAAGCAAATATAAAGCACGTCACGCCAAAGACTCAACAGGCGTTTTAGATTGGAAATCGGGCGTTGTCGCAGGCAAAATCAAAGACAACAAGAGAAAGGTTTATCTATCAAGATGGTTGAAGCCTGTTCGCATTCTGACAGATGCCGAGACAGCAAAAATGTATAAAGAAGCTCTTGGCAATTCTGGCGTATCTGTTCCGTTTAATGTGGTTACTCCTTCCCTATTATCAGAGCTTGAAAAAATAGGCGTTCCGATAGATCGTGAAGGCTCACCACTTTATAAAAGCAATCAGGAAAAAAACAGGGCAAAGAGCCAAACAAACTATTCTCTCAAAGGAACAGAACACGACATCTCTTTGAAGGATGTTCCGAAGGTGCGGAAAGCGGTAGCTGACAAGAATGCTGAAGTGTTAGCCAAATATGTCGATAGCGGAGCAATAAGCACAGATGTTTACAATCAGTTGATAGAAGAGTTTGGTGCTATTCCTGCTGGTGAAAACCCGTACAGAGACGTACAAGTGCCTTCTAAAACGGCGAAGAATAAAAAGGTATCACAGACAGTCCGCACTATTCTTGAAGCAGAGGCAACACCTGACGAAGCTGTACCGACTATTGAAAAGATGGTCGAGGATGGTATTTTCTCTTACGATGTTTACACGGACAAACAAGCCATAGAAAACGGCGAGGACTATATCAAAAAACACGGATGGGAAGAAAGCCTTCTTGATTGGTTTGGTGCTGTAGAAAAAGGCGAGGTATCAAAAGACATTACCACAACGGGATGGATTTTATACAATCACGCAGCAAACAAAGCCGCAACCGAAACAGACGTTGATGCGAGAAAAGAAGCAGTAAAGACATCAATTAGGATTTTAGATGCTATGGTAAAACATCAGCGAAGTGCGGCACAAGCATTACAAGCTACAAGGATACTCAAAAAGCTCTCTCCTGAAGCTCAGTTATACGGAGTACAGAAAAGCGTAGAAGCACTTCAACAGGAACTTAAAAACAAGTACGACAAAAAAGCACCTGACCTTAAGATTGATGAAGACCTTGCGGAACAATTCTTAAACGCCAAAACGCCAGAAGAAAGAACTGCGGCGGAGGTAGAAATCTATAAAGATATTGGTAGACAGATGCCATCAAATTGGATGGATAAGTGGACTGCTTGGAGATATATAGCGATGCTTACCAACCCTCGTACGCACGTTAGGAATATATTTGGCAATGCTTTTTTTGCTCCTGTTGTTGCAACAAAGAATTTGACCGCTACAGCAATCGAGTCTATTGTTTATCGTGTGTCGGGCAAAAAGACAGTCAGAGGTAAGGCATTAATTACGGGTAGCAAGGCGGACAGAGCATTATTAAAGGCTGCTTGGGGTGATTATGGTAACGTTGCTGATATGATCTCAAACGGCGGTAAATACAATGACTCCGCTATGGGGAATGAACACATCCAAAAAGGCAGAAGAATATTTAAAGGTATTTTAATGCCTGTAGAGATGGTGAGAAGAGGAAATAGCTATCTCCTTGAATGGGAAGATATGATATTCTCTAAACCACATTATGCTTATGCCTTAGCACAGTATTGCAAAGCTCATAACATAACAGCCGAACAGTTACAAAGGGGCAAAGCAATAGCACCAGCAAGAGAATATGCAATCAAAGAAGCTCAAAAGGCAACTTACAGAGATACAAACGCATTCTCTCAAATGATAAGCGATTTAGGTAGAAGTGGAAAAAGAAATTGGGCGACCAATTTAAAACGCACTCTCGTAGAAGGTGTTCTGCCGTTCCGTAAAACTCCTGCAAACATCTTGGCAAGAGGTGTTGAGTACAGTCCTATAGGATTCGTTAAAGGCATAGCAGACCTTTTCAAAGTAGGTAAAGAGGTGGACGGAAGGGTGTTTACGGCATCCGAAGCCATAGACAGCATTTCAGCAGGATTAACAGGCACAGGGCTTTTAGCTCTTGGTTGGTTTCTTGCGGCACAAGGAATTATCAGAGGACACGGTGGCGAAGATAAAGAAGAGAAAGAGTTCAAAGAATTGATGGGGCATCAGGACTATTCTCTCGAACTACCTAACGGACAATCGGTTACATTGGATTGGCTCGCTCCCGAATCGCTTCCCTTCTTTACAGGCGTTGCTTTATACGAGCTGAAAAAAGGAGACAAAAAAGACCTTACTCTTGCAGATTTACAAACAGCTATAAGTGGCATAAGCGACCCGATGCTTGAAATGTCTTTCCTTCAAGGATTAAACGATGCACTTGAGAGTATTGGATATGCTAAGTCTAACGAAACAAAAGCCATACCCACGCTCATATCTACTGTGATATCAAGTTATATTTCTCAAGGAATACCTACTCTTTTTGGACAAATAGAGCGTACAACCGAAGAGGAAAGAATGACAACCTATACCGACAAGAATGGAATTGTCAACAGCGACACACAATATGCTCTCGGTAAAGCGAGTGCTAAAATTCCATTCTGGGATTATAACCAAATCCCATATATTGATGCTTGGGGAAGACAAGAAGCATCAGGATCAGCACTCAAAAGAGGACTTAACAATTTCCTTAATCCTGCTTATACATCTACCATCGAAACAAGCAGTATGGAAAATGAACTGTTGCGACTCTATGAAAGTACAGGTGAAGGCGGAGTATTTCCTGAAAGAGCTGATAAGTATTTCACAGTTGACGGAAATCGTAAAGACCTTACGGCAGATGAATATGTGAGATATGCAACTAAGAAGGGTCAAAAATCCTATAACTTAGTTACCGACTTGGTAAAGAGCAAAGCTTATAAAAAGCTCTCTGACGAAGAGAAGGTAAAAGCCATTAAGGAAGCCTACGACTACGCTAACCAAAAAGCTAAAGAAGCTATCAGTAATTACAAGCCTGATACTTGGGTAAGTAAAGCTGATGAATTTGGCTCAAACGTTGAAAACTATATCACGTTTAAAACTGAGGTTAGCGGCACTAAAGAAGAAAACGGTGGTAAAATTTCAAAATCGGAAGTTGTGGACATTATCCTCGATATGGCTAAAAACGATTCTGAAATGTGGGCAATGTATTTAAGTGAATATGATGCCAAAAAAGATGTGGCAATACAAAACGCAGGCGTTGATGGTGAGGACTATATGACTGTTCTTCAAAACATTGATAAGTATGACAAGCCAAACAAAAATGGAAATCTTGGAACATACACGAATGATGAAATTGCAACAGCCATTAAAAAGACAAGCGGACTTACCAAAAAAGAACGAGCAATTCTTTGGCAACAATTAACTGGCTCGACCTCAACAAAAAACAATCCGTGGCGTAGTTATTTGCCGTAAAAAAAGAAAGACTCCCTTTAATCGGGGAGTCTTTTCTTGTAATATTATACTGTTGCTGAGAGCTAAAAAATGTTGGTATCCGATACCCACGAGATACACACTACCCTATAAAAACGGCTATATTTCGTGGTTTTGATATCATCGCTTATTATTCTATTATATTTATATGATACATAATATTCCGATTAAAACCCTTAAAAACAAGGTTTTATGCGGTTTTTTGGATTTCAAAAAATCCGTAAAAGTGGGTAAAAAGTGCTACGAGATACCCACGAGATACACACTATTCTCTGCTCGGCAAAGCTTCGATTGCTTCTACTAACATCTCGTCAGGGTGGTGTGTATATCTGTCTGTAATGTCTTCGTTGCGATGACCTAAAATAAGTTTTCTTAAATCCTCTGCAATGTTTGCTTCACGCATCATAGTCGCACAAGTGTGACGAGTATAGTGCATAGTATATTCCATTCCTAACTTTTTCATTAGCTCAGACCAGCGATATTGAGTATAGAACGCATACGGCATACTTTTCAGTTTTCCGTACACTTCACGCATTATCAGCATTTCGCCTTCCTGCTGCATTAGCTTTTCAATGAAAGGCAAAATACAAGAATGGATAGGTATTCTTCTGTCTTTCCCTGCTTCTGTTTTCTTGCCACCTATCATAATACGATTTTGTAAGTCCACATTAGCCTTTGGCATCTCTAACAATTCAGATGGTCGCATTCCTGTGTAGATATAAATTAAAGCAATTTCAGCATCTGGATTGCCGTTGTCTGCTTCTTCCCACAGTTTAGCTCTATCTTCTTTAGATATAGCAGTACGGGTAGTGCCTGCGTCCTTATCACGAGTTTTTACAAAGTCAGCATAATTCTTTTGGATGATGTCATATTCCATAGCGTACTTGAACAGCAAGCCCCAAAATGTTTTTAGCCTTGCTTGTAACTGCCTGCCACCTTCAACATTCTGCATAACATTATCAAGGTGCGTTGCTCGGATGTCTTTCATTTTCATATTGTGTAGTGGTGTAGAGTTTTTAAAAGCGGAGTTGTAACCTCTTTGTCCTGATATAGTCAAAGACGGATATTTTTTATCACTCCACATTTTGAATACATCAGCAAAGGTATAGGATGCGGCATCGAGGGTGTACGGATTTTTACGATATTCAAACAAGGCTTCTATTGCATCAGCTTCTGTTTCGTAATATCCCAAAATAATATATTTTCTTGTTGCCTTTTGTGTTACTTCATCAAACTCGATATGCGACTGCACTCTTGCCCTATATGGTCTTCTTCTGTTCTTGCCATCTACTTTATGAACTGATCCTATCCCAGCAGGGAGACGCATTCGTTTTTTCTTTTTCTTAGTGCCTGACATGGTGAACACTCCTTTTTGAAAAATTAGTCATAGCAATCAAGGCAGGGAGTATAGCCTTTTGATTTAGCCATTGATATATTGTAGATATAGAATGTCCTGTCCTTAATGTGATAACAGTCGTATTTATGATACCTTTTACCCGTTTTGGTTACTATGACAGCATACTTGTGGAAAAAGTTGTATTCGTTCTTTATCTTTTTATAGTACCCATAGCCTTCGTCATATCCTTTATCATATCCCTTGGTATAGCCAGAGTTTATCCCTTCGTAATAGGCATTGTCTATTGCGTTATTATGGTAAACAACTGCAGCAACCGAAAGTGATAATGCAAGAACGATACATAATATACCTTTTATCAGCTTTGATAAATCTTTAACCTTTTTTTCTTTAGTAGGCTTATTAGGATTTACCCTAAACTCTTCCATTAACTGATTGTAAATCTCGGTGCTTATAACACCACTTTCGGCATATTTGGTTAATAATTTTATATTTCTGTCGGCTACTGCTTTTCGCACCTTTGGTACATCCTTCAAAGAGATGTCGTGTTCTGTTCCCTTAAGAGACATAAAATCACCTCCTTTAATACCTAAACCAACCGAGATTAGGATTTAAAAGCTCGGCAATTAAAAACACAATAAATGCTACCACACAAACCCAAATGGAAATCTTGCTTATACGAACATCTTTTTCAAGAGTCTTGATATGTTCCTTGTATGACTCAATGAGTTCTCTTTTATCAGCAAGTCGTCTTTCAAAGTTCTCTTTCAAATCCTCGTGGTGCTGTTCGTAATGCGACCTTATATTATTAATGTGTACTTCGTTGGCTTCTTTCATCAAGTTTGCCTGATGCTCATAGGTATCCTTAATAGCTAAAACTGACGTTTCTTTTAATTCATCCTTAGACTCTTTAGGATTAAGCATTTCATCCATTGAACCACCTAATGCATATACAATCGGAGCAACGGTGTCAACTCGTGGGTCTTCTACATTTCCGAGACATAAATTTTTAACGGTTGATTCAGACCTTTCGACTTTCTTTGCTATTGCATCGTATGTGAGTCCTGTGTTTTTTTTAAGAGAACTCAAATATGTTGCAACTACTTCTTTGTTCATTTTAACCTCCCAAAAAATAAGATATAATGCGGTTTTTACCAAATTAAGTATCAAATTCTACACCAAAAAGTGTAAAACTTTACACTGTGTTTTTACACTAAAATTCCTTATTTTACCCTCAAAGTATCAAACTTTACTCTGTACTTTTGGAAAAAAATGTTTTATTATCGAAAACAAGAAAAAGACCGAACATACATTCCCAAAAATTCCTTGTATAAAGTTTCATGTTGATGTGCTAATGTCAATATGTAACCTGCAACACAAGGACGCCCCGTGACAGAAAGGAGATACTTATGGAGCAAGATTACACAAAACTGAAAGAGTATTATATCAACGCAATAATAAAGATGCTTAATAACTGCAACGATATAAGCCTCATAGACTTAATCAAAAAGCTACTTGAAAAGAGTGTTTAGCATTTGATTAATCGTTTCTAATTTGTCTTTGTCGAGTTTATATAAGTTTTCGACTACGGACAAGAATGTACTGTCAGTACGCATTTTAAGAATGATGTCCGCTTGGATGTCATTCTTTTTTTGTTCTTCTTCCCATCCCATTAAATAAGGTACACTTACTCCCAGAACTTCCGCAAACTGCACTATTCTTGTTTGTGATACATCTACTTTACCTGTTTCGATTCTTGCGAGAGTTGAATGATGAGAGTATTTCATTTTTGCTGCCAACTCTCTTTGAGACAACCCTAACTCAATTCTTCTTTGTCTTATTCTTTCGCCAATTCTCATTTAATGCACCACCTTTTACGCATATTATAGTACTTTGGTGCATAAAAATCAATAGGTTTGTAAAAAAATTTTTAAAAAGGTATTGACAAATCTTGAAATAGGTGTATAATAACAAGTGTGGTGCATTTAATGCGACAGAAAGAGAGGTGAAAAAATGACTAATACTGAATTACTTGAAAAGAAAATTCAAGAGAGTGGATTGAAGAAAGGCTACTTAGCCCAAAAGTGCGGACTATCTCGTGCAGGCTTCAGAAACTGTGTTACTAACAAAGCGGAGTGGACTGCTTCACAAATAGATATATTATGTGAAGAATTGGTAATCTCATCGCTACGAGAAAAGGATGCTATTTTTTTTGCCAAGTGCGGTGCATAAAATGCGACAAGAGTAAGAAAGGAGCGGAAAATGAGCGTTGAAAGAAAAATCCTTGTATGCGAAGTAGCAAAGTTGCTCGAAAAGTCAAACTTGTTTGTGTACGAAGCTATGAAGAGAGGTTTCCTTAATATAGGCGTTGCGATGCAGATGCCTAACAGTACGAAGTGGAGCTTCAGCATAAGCCCGACACTGTTGGCTGAATATCTTGGAATAGATATACCGACTTTAAACGAGAGATTGTCTGGCATCAGGGAAGAAAGGAAAAAGGATGGCGGAGAATAGAAAGTTTTACTGGCTGAAGCTAAATAAAGACTTTTTTAAAAGGCATGACATACGAATAATTGAGGAAATGGAAAACGGCAAAGACTACATTCTCTTTTATCTCAAATTACTTCTTGAAAGTGTAAACCACGAAGGACACCTCAGATTTAGCGAAACAATTCCATACAATGAGAAAATGCTATCGGTAATAACAAACACGAACATTGATGTAGTGCGATCAGCAATGAAAGTATTAGCGGAGCTTAAAATGGTTGAAATACTTGATGACAGCACTATATATATGTCAGAGGTTTTAAAGATTACAGGAAGTGAAACGGCTGCGGCTGAACGGATGAGGAAAAGCCGAAATAAACAAAAACTTTTGACAGAGTGTAACAATGTTCAAAACTGTTACACAGAGATAGAGAAAGAGTTAGAGATAGATAAAGAGATAGATAATATTAAGTCGGACAAGCCGACACGCACTCGATTTATTCCGCCTAAGATTGAAGAAGTACAAGCCTATTGCACAGAACGCAATAATAATGTAGATGCTGAAAGGTTTATAGACTATTACACATCTAACGGCTGGATGGTAGGCAAAAACAAAATGAAAGATTGGAAGTCGGCAGTAAGGACTTGGGAGAGAAACGGATATAGCTCAAAAGCCACTACCAATAAAAACGAAGGTTGGTGTATGCCAGAGCCTAACGAGATTGACGATTTAAGCGATTTGTTTTAAGGGAGTGAGGAAATGTTTTCAGAGTTTGTAGACTCTCTTGCAGCAAAGACGGAGCAGAACAACCAAGTTAACGAGGGCGACTATTACAACGAGCAAGGGCTTTTATGTTGTGGTAAGTGCCGAACACCTAAACAGATGGTAGTAAAGATACCCGAACTTGGTATAGAAAGAAAGCCGTATTGTATGTGCAAGTGTGAGTCTGAAAAGTGGAACAAGGAAGACGAAGAGCGGAAAGAGCAGGAACGCCAAAAGCAGATATATGAAATACGGCGACTGTGCTTTAGCGATGAAGCTATGATTGATTGGAACTTTGCCAATGACGATATGGCTAACGAGAAAGTAACAAAGGCTATGCAGAATTACGTTGACAACTTCCCTGAGCTTAAAAAACAAGGTAAAGGGCTGTTGCTATACGGACAATGCGGAACAGGAAAAACCTATGCGGCTTGCGAGGTTGCTAACGCATTAATAGACAAAGGCTACTCGGTATTGGTTACGAACTTTGCAAGGGTGGTAAATAAATTACAAAGCACTTATGCGAAACAAGAGTATATCGACAGTCTAAACGATTATTCTTTGTTGGTGATAGATGATCTATCAGCCGAAAGGGATACAGAGTATATGAACGAGCAGATATTTCAAGTTGTCGATGCAAGGTACAGAGCTAACTTACCTATGATTATAACAACTAACCTATCAATAGAAACAGTAAAAAATCCTGATTCAATAGCCAAAAAGCGTATATACGAGAGAGTGTTGGAAAAGTGTCATCCAATAAAAGTTGATGGCAAAAGCAGAAGAGTCGAAAGGATAAGAAAAGAGTACGGCACAATGCAGCAAATGCTTGGATTAGATTAGAGGTGCTTACAGATGCCAAGAACAAAAGATTTATCGGGTAACAAATATGGTAGGGCGGAAGTGATTAGACCATATGGAAAAAACAAATACGGGAAAACAGTATTCCTATGTAAGTGTGATTGCGGAAAGATGTTTACTACACTTGGAAACAGCTTGCAGTCGGGCAGGACAAAGTCTTGTGGTTGTCTGTTTTTAGAAAAGTCCAATGAAAAAGTAATGTCATTAGCTAAACATAATAAGTCAAACACACGACTTTATAATATATGGCACACAATGAAACAGAGATGTTATTACGAAAAACATAAAAGTTTTAATATCTATGGTGGCAGGGGAATAAGGATGTGCCAAGAATGGCGTAATAACTTTCAAGCGTTTTACGATTGGGCTATTAGTAATGGGTATGCTGAAGACCTAACGATTGACAGAGTAGACATAAACGGCGACTACGAGCCTTCAAATTGTCGGTGGGTAACTATGAAAGAGCAGTCAAACAATAAAAGGAACAATCACCTGATAGAGTATAACGGAAAAGTTAAGACTGTTTCACAATGGGCAGACGAGATAGGAATAGATAAGAATGTGTTGTACAAAAGGTTAATCGGTGGATGGAGCGTTCAAAAAGCGTTTACGACACCAAAGAAAAGAAAGGTAGGATGAGAAAATGAAAAGTAAAGCATTAATGATTGCACTTTGTCTGGTGCTTGTAGTAGCAATAGGGATAAGCTGCAAGGCTGATGTAAAGACCGAGAGATACGAATACATTGTTAAGTCAGGCGATACCATTTGGGACATCTATGAAGAGTATGCACCGAGGGGAATATCGTATGATGAGTACAAATTCAATATTAAAAGAGATAACGGGCTTAAAACTTGTGAGATTTATCCCAATATGATTCTGGAAATTGTGAAAGAAGCAAAATAAAATAGTCGCCTTCGGTGAGCGACCAGAAAGACGACTAAGTAATACTACATTTGTGAATTATATCACATACACTAAAATTTGTCAAATAAAAAGGAGAATTGAAATGGAAGAACTTTATAAATTTGCGTTAGAACTTATCTTAAGAGATTGTGAAGAAGAGGACTACGGAAGGAAAAAAAATATACAGATGATATGCGAAATGGCGTTGAAAACGGGTGGCGAAGATGAGAGTACCCGATAACTACGATGCATACAGACAGCACGAAGCAGAGCGGGAGAAATGGCTTAAAAGCAGACCGATATGCGTGTATTGCGAAGAACCGATACAAGATGATTTTCTGTATGAGGTAAATGGTGAGCTGTATTGCGAAGAGTGTATGCAAAAGTGGTTTAGACAGAGTACGGAAGATTACGAAAGATAAGGAGATTGACTATGGCTGTATTTGATAATGGTGTCGCTTCTTATATCAAAGGGAGAGCGGTTGTAGAAGTTGGCTTTCCCGTTGATAACAGAGGACGAGCTGAGATAGCCTGCAAGCATTGCCGTTTCTTTGTAAGAGCTACAATGCGATGCGGACTTAATCAAGAGGTAGTAAATTATCCAGATAGTTATGTGGGCGTAAATTGCCCATTAGAAAGGATTGAAGACGATGATTGAATTTAGAGATTTAACAGCAGAGGATATAGAGGTAAGAGTACAGAGCGTAAAACAGAGTGGGCTTGTATTACTGCTATATAAAAATGCTCGTGTGGACATGAACATCCTTGATGAAAAAGTAGGAGCTGAAAATTGGCAGAACAGATTTTACGAACACAAAGGCATTTTGTTTTGTTCGTTAGGGATCAACACAAATTACGCAAAGCCTGAACTTTCTGACCGATGGATATGGAAAGACGATGCAGGAGTTGAAAGCAATACCGAAGCAGAGAAAGGGAACGCATCTGATGCACGAAAACGAAGCGGGTTTGCTTGGGGTATTGGCAGAGAGCTTTATACAAGCCCGTTTATATGGATACCATCCTCAAACTGTAACATTGAAAACGGCAAGTGCTATGACCGATTCAGCGTTGAGAAAATCAAGATTGAGGATAAGAAAATAACAGGGCTTGCAATTCGTAACGATACGCAGAATGTGAGGGCGTTTGTATGGCAGAGAAGTTAACTCAATGCGAAAGAATAATGCGGTACATCGAGGAAACGGGCAGTATTACTCAAATTGATGCATTGCGTGAGTTTGGTTGTATGAGATTGGCATCTCGAATAAGCGACCTTAAAAGGCAGGGTGTTCCTGTAAAAAGGAAAATGGAAACGGCAAAAAACAGATATGGTGAGCCTGTAAGCTATGCGAGGTACAGTCTATGCGAATAGAGAGCGTACGAGTTGAAGGCGATGAGCTGAGACTCAAAATAAAGGATTTTGTATCAGCTCGCAGGTGGGCTTACAACTTCAAGGCTGGCGACTATGAAATAGTTAAGCAACGGAAGAAACGGAGCAACGATGCTAATGCTTACTTTTTCGTATTGGCTGACAAGCTTGCCGAAAAGCTGAACATACCGAAAGAGGAAATCTACAGGAACTGTGTTAAGGAAATCGGCGGAGTGTCAGAGATTGTGTGCGTGAAGAATGAAGCGGTGCAAAAGCTTTGTGAAGGCTGGCGGAGAAATGGCTTAGGCTGGCAGACCGACACACTACCAAGCAAGCTGGAAGGATGCACGAATGTTGTTTTGTATTACGGCAGCAGCACATATAACACGGAGCAAATGAGCCGACTTATAAATAACATCGTGGAAGATTGCAAGGCACAGGGCATTGAAACGAGAACGCCAAACGAGATCGCTGATATGTTGTCCTTGTGGGAAAGTGCAGGAAGATATGAGTAAAAGAACAAAAGCTCTTGAGATACCGATAGAGGTTAAGAAAAAAGTAGCTGAGAGAGACAGCATAGACGGACATCCTTGTTGTATTTGGTGTGGCAAGCCTGCACCAAGTACAAATCCTCTTGCCTTTTCGTGTTGTCATTACATATCGAGAGGGCAGGGCGGCTTAGGTATAGAGGAAAATATACTAACGCTTGATTGGGAGTGTCATCAGAAGTTCGACCAGAGTACAGACCGACCAGAAATGAAAGCGTTTTTTCAGGAGTATTTAATGAGCAAATACCCAGATTGGAGCGAAGAAAAATTAATTTATAAAAAGGAGTATTAAAAATGATTAACAGAACAACTATTCAAGGCAGACTTACCAAAGACCCAGAATTTAGACAGACACAAAACGGAACGGCAGTTGCAACATTTACTGTTGCGTGGTCGGAGAAGTACAAGGATAAAGAAACAAAGCTCTTTCTCCCTTGTGTAGCTTGGGGAAACAATGCAATGTTTGTTTGTCAGTATTTCGTTAAAGGTGCAGAGATAATTGTTGAGGGCGGTCTGACTTCCCGTAAATGGCAGGATAACGAAGGCAAGAACAGAGAGAGCATTGAGCTGACAGTAGAGAGAATGCACTTTGCAGGAAGCAAGCAGAGCGAAGCGACAACGGAAGCTCCTGAGCCGACAGGAAATCCTATTAAGACACCTGATGGCTTTGCACCAGCAGACGATGACGTTTTACCTTTTTAGGGGGTGTTGAAATATGAGGAATGAAATAAATGATTTAGAGCTTATGGAAGTTTATAAAGGCGATACCGAAGGAAGAAAGTACAGAAACTCCATCGTATCAAAAAACAATAGCATCAGAACAGAGCCTGCAAGGGAAATAAAAACTATTGACCTTAATATCAGGATGACTAAAAAAGAGTTTGGGAAGCTGGATGCAAGAACGCAACGAGAATATCTGATCTATTTACATACGAAGTTTGGAGCAACGATTAGTGAGATAGGTAAAATGCTCGGATATGGTAATAACTCAATTTTTGCCGTAACAAAAAGATTGAATTTGGCTGGTAGTTTCCGAACGGGTAAAAGGAAGAAAACCAAAGAGCAGGAAAAGATGTGGAAAAACTTCTTGAACAATGATACCGAAGAGGTGTGTGAAGAGGTATGTGAAGAGGTATGTGAAGAGGTGTGCGAATGTGTATGTGAAACATCACAAGAAAAGAAGCGGGAAATGACTGTAAATACCCTGAGCTTCAGTTGTTCGGGAATGCTTTGTGTCGAAGAGCTTGGCAGAGCTATTTCAAATATGATAGAAGATGGTGCGATATGCAATGTGCGTATCGAGATTGAGAGGGTAATATGAATTGTCCTAATTGTGGCGGTCACGGGAAAAAATACAAACACATCAAAGATGGTGACTCTACCTACAAGCAACATAAATGTATTAAGTGCGGAAATCTTTTTCATACAGTAGAGACTGAATGCCCAAAGGAAGAGTTTCTTATAAGACAGAATGAGCAAAGACGGAGAAATCATCTCAAAAGATGTATGCGGATGTATCAGGGGGCAGAAGTATGAGCCGTCTTCGTAAAATTGAGCTGATGCATTATACATTCGGTGTCGGTCCTAAAGGATGTCATTGCGGACAATGCAGTAATTTTGCAAGGCATTTTTATCATACACGGCATTACCAAAAGTGCAAGGTGTACGGAGAAACAAACAGCGAGGCATCTGATTGGACACAAAAGTATAAAGCCTGTGGAATGTTCAATAAAGAATGGACAGGCAATCCGATTATAAACCTTGTGAAGAAAGGAGCAACGGGAAAAGCCGAAGCTCCTCCACCTGTAGGGCAGATAAGTATTTTTGAGAAAGGAAGATGAGGGGAAATGAAATCAGCAAATATAAAGCCATTAAAACCATGTCCGATGTGCAAAAGAGAAAATGTATTTGCGACCTATGAAGAAAATGCAAGATACAGATACGAATGCAGAGATTGCGGTCAGTATTTTGAATTTAATGCACCTTCACAGTTTGCGGCAGATGTTATCTTCAATCACATTATTAACCACCCAACCGAGAAAGGCGGTGAAGCTGATGCGTGAATTAAAAGTTAAAAAACATGTCACCTATACCTATGAAACATCCGATGGTAGCTGCTTTAGTGATAAAAAAGAAGCGACAGAATGGCAAAATCATCTATCTAACATTGAAAATATGCGTATGTTGGATAGTGATTATAAACCAACTAAAGATATTTGCAGTGCAATATATGTGTGTGCCGAAACAAAAGAACAAGTTGACGCATTTAATGTGATACAAGAAAAAGCATTAGGGTATTGTTCGACAATAGACGGAGTTGGGCATTATCGTTATGACGATATTTCCGATAGCTATATAAAAGTTGAATCAGAAATCGAAAAACTCCAACACATTATAGATATGTTGAAAGGCGGTGCGGAGTGATGAGATGTTCATATTGTGGTGGTAAGAATTTGTATATTAAAAGAACTTCTCCTATGGTGGTTTATGGATGTAGAGATTGCGAAAAGAAAGTTAAGTATCTGCGTGAGTGTGGATTAAATAATAAACAGATTAAAAAAGTTATAAGGTAGGTGCGGAGTGATGGACTACAAAGAATACGCAAGGCAAATGAGAGAAAATGCCGTCATTGACGATTATGGCAGAATTATCTGTTCGCCTGAATTGTGGGAGCAGTTGGCAAGAGTTATCGAAAGTCAACCCACAGCAGATGTTGAGGAAGTGGTTAGGTGTTCCGAGTGTAAATATTGGAAATGTAAAAGAAAAGGTATACTTGATGATTATATAGGAGATTGCCTTAATGAAAATCATTATTCTCGTAGCGAATATGCACCTATAATGCGAGAAACCGACTTTTGCAGTTACGGAGAACGGAAGGAGAATGAGTGATATGGGAGCATTATTATTTTTAATACCTATGGCAGTTCTCGGTTCAATATGGTTTATAGATTAAGGAGTGAAAGTATGAGTATAGTTTTATTTATAGTATTTTTAATTATTACAATAATTTCATTTTCCATTGATGATGAAACTGCATTTTTGCCAACACTACTGCTTATTGGGAGCTTAATTTTAATAGTGGTTAGTGCTGTTTATGTTGTAGATGGTAGAGTGATTGATACTAAAATTGCTATGTATCAAGAGGAAAACAAGGCTATAGAAACACAAATGGATGTTCTTGTTGATAAATATATGGATTACGAATCTAAAACATTGGGCGATTTAAAAGGTGAGAGCAGTATTACTCTTGTTTCTCTTTATCCTGAATTAAAGTCTGATGAACTTGTTAAACAACAAATAAAGGTTTATACAGACAACAACGATAAAATCAAACAGTTAAAAGAGAGCAAAATAAACACATCCACTTGGAAATGGTGGTTGTATTTTGGAGGTAAATAAAATCGCAATTCAAAAGAGAAAGGAGTGACGAGGGATGAAAAAGGCTTTATGTACTTGGTTAGGATTTTTTTTATTACCATTCGTATTAGTGATGGCGTTAATATATGCCGTATCAAGTGTTTTGGAGTTATTGTTCCGAACAATTAACTTGGGTATTAACTATTGTATGTTGTGGATAGATAAAAATATAACACCAAACATAATATAAAATCGCAATTCTAACAATGAAAGAACGATTTTAAGGTGAACAATCAAAGAAAACGGCAAAATCTACGATTGAAAGGTAATATATTCGCTTTTTAACCAAAGTTATGACGAATAAGGAGAGGGATATGGAACTGAAAAAATGTGAATACTGCGGTAAAGATTTTATACCGAAACATCGTCTGCAAAGGTTTTGTTGTCCTGAACATCAAAAGATATGGGCAAAAGAAAATATGAGGTCAACAAGGGCTGCAGAGATTATCGGCAAGCCAATTAAATGTGAGTGCTGCGGAAAGGAATTTATAGCAACTACTGTAAAGAGTAAATTCTGCTCAAAAGAATGTTTGATAAAGGTCTCTCGCCAAAAGGCAAGGGAAAGAAACATGGAACGGAAAAGCAAAATGAAGTGTGAGGAATGCGGAAAGCCTTTGGGTGCTTATTCTTCAAGCCATTACTGTTCAAAGGAATGTTCCTACGAAGCTACCAAAAGGAGACTCAGAGAGGGTAAGCCTGCAAGTGTGGTAAAAGAGGAACGGAAAAGGAAACAAAAAAAGCCTGTGCTTTCGATAGGTGAAATTTGCAGACTTGCGATGGCAGAGCATCTTACATATGGTCAGTATGTTGAAAAATATGGAGTGTGAGATATGAAAGACATTGACAAAAAGATAATACAAGCACTTGCCGACAACAACCTGAGTGTGGGCGAAACAGCAAAGGAAGTATTTATGGGAAGATCATCGATATATAGACACGTTAGAAAGATAAAAAAAGAAACAGGACTAAATCCTTTAAGTTTTTGGGATTTGTTAAATCTATTAAAAATGTGTTGGGGGTGATAGCGGTGGAGAACGTACTTAAAGATGCAATAGATTTTTTTGGGGAAGATATGCAGATTAATGTTGCCATTGAGGAACTGTCCGAGCTTATAAAGGAACTGTGCAAGCATAAGCGAGGATGCGGAAATAAGATGCACATAGCCGAAGAGATGGCTGATGTAAAAATTATACTTGAAGAGCTTGAGATTATATTCAACAACAAGAACAGGGTAAAGATGTGGTATGAGGATAAGGTAAAACGCCTTGAGAGAAATATAGCAATAGAGAGGATAATATCGTGAAGATAGTAGTTTACGAGATTCCGCCGAGCAATAACAAGTATATGGGCAAGACGTACAATTATCATCAGTATCAGAAAGAGAAAGAGCATTGGCATTGGCTTATAAAGTGTGCGATTAAAGAGAGACCAAAGAAACCTCTTGAGAAAGCTATTATACATATCACATACTACTTTAAGGATAAACGCAGTCGTGATCCAGATAACTATTCGGGAAAGATGCTGCTCGACCCTTTAGTAAGAGAAGGTATTTTGATAGATGATAACTTTAGTGTGGTTACGTTGGTGCTGCAGGCAGGATATGACAAGAACGAGCCGAGAACGGAAATAGAGATAGAAAGTGAGGAAGATTAAAATGTTTGTAAGTAAAAGAAAGTACGAGGAATTAGAAAGGAAATTGCGTGATGCTGAGAATAAGTATCTGGCTTCAGAGAGCATAAGGAAAGGTGTTGAAGAGATGCTTAAAAAGTATAAGGCAAACGAACACGAGTGCGATGCCATGTGCGAAGGGTGTCAGAATCTTATTGAGACCACAGAATGGTATGTTCCTGAAGGCTTATACGGCAGCTTGAGTTGCCCTCGTGAAAGGAACACAAGACGATGTGCATTAGACAGAACGTGTAAAGACTTTAAAGCGAAGGAGTGAGTAAAATGGCAAAGAAACAGAAATTAACATCACTTGGAGCTGCAATTACGCTATTGGAACAGGCAGAGAAACGTAGAGATGCTCTTAGTAAAATGGTAAACGTAGAACGGGAAAAGATTAAAGGCTATGAAGAGATAGCAAGGCTGCATAGTGCGTATATATCTATCCTTCTTCAGAAGCTGGGGGCTACAAAGGACAGTCCGATTACAATTACAAAAGAAGATGTGGCGGAAGCTATGCAAAAGTATGAAGCAAGGGCTTTGTACGAGCCTACTGATAACTGTTGGAAGATTTATTGCGAGGTTATCGAATAAGGGGGAAATGCGGTGGAGTTCAGACAAAGGTTACAAAGTTTAAGAGAGCGAAAGCGAATTAGCAGGAAAGTCCTATCTGAACTGTGCGGTTTAGGCTCAGATGCAGTCAGACGATATGAACGAGGGGAAGTAGAGCCGACATTACATTCACTCGTTGCAATAGCAGAATATTTTGAAGTGTCGGTAGATTATCTTGTAGGAAGATGCGATAAATAGAGACCTCTAAATAATAGGGGTCTTTTTTTATATAAAATTTTTGTAATTCCTCATATATGGGGAATTTTACTCGGAATTTGTGATAGCGTTATATATGGTGAAAATCATTTCATTTCAACCTCCTTTGGACATAAACAAAAAAACAAGTGGGCGATGTTTCTCTTACTCCAATAAGAGTTTTAGTAGCTCACGATATTGTGTCTTAGTGTAAAGGTAGCACACAAGACTTTGACTCTTGCAGTAGAAGTTCGAATCTTTTAGACACAGCCAAAAAGCAGAAAGGGTGTGAGTATGTTTGCATTCTGATTTTGATATGATAGTCCATCAGTTTCCAGACAATAAGGATATAACAATCATTCCTATTTCAGACGTGCATTTAGGAGCGTTAGAGCATTATGCGGACGAGTGGAAGTCGTTTTGCAAAAACATAGAGAAGAGCCAAAACACATACCTTCTGCTGGTAGGAGACTTACTTAACAATTCTATTCGCAATAGTGTAGCAAATCCGTTTGATGAGGTTATGCGGCCAAGAGAACAGAAGAAAGTAATGGTGGAACAGCTAACACCTATAAAAGACCGAATATTATGCTCGGTATCAGGTAATCACGAGCGAAGAACAACGAAGGATAGTGACGTTGATCTATCCTACGACATAATGGCTAAGCTTGATATTGAACACCTATATAGAGAAAACATGGCGTTCCTGAAGCTACAGGTAGGAACAAGAAAATTTGAAGATAAAGCTAACTGCTCCTATATGTTCGGAGTGACACACGGAGCGGGTGGCGGAATATACACAGGGGCATCGGTGAACAGAAATGAGAGGTTTGGATATCTCATAGAGGGCATTGATTGTCTTGTAGCAGGACATACACACAAAGGAACGGTAACCAGACCGTGTAAGCTTGTAATTAATCCTTATGCGGATAAGGTAACACTTAGACCGTTTACAGTTATCTCTGCGGAAAGCTGGCTAAACTATGGCGGATATGCTGCACAGAAGATGTTACTTCCGAGTGAGTCAGGAAACCCGCAAAAGATTATGCTGAGCGGAAAAGAAAAGAATAAAAAGATAGAAGTTTTATGGTAATAGAAAGGCGGTGGGGTAATGCCTGCGAACAGGGATAAACAGGGAAGATTTATAAAGGGTCAGAGTGGTAATCCAAAAGGCAGACCATCACTCCATCCCGATATAAAGAAATATGCAGAAGACTCTCCTAAGAGACTCAGAGAGATCGCAGATGCAGAAGACACTCCTGTAAGGCTTAAAGCTGAGATAGAGAAATGGTTTGCTGAGATGTACTATGGTAAGTCGGCACAGCAAGTCACTCTGGATGGTGAAGTCAATAATACAGGAACAACAGTAGTAAAGTTTGAGGGTGAGCTTGGCGAATGGGCGAAGTAAACGAAGCATTAATCTTTCAGCATATGAGAGAGGAAGTGCCAAACCCTAAACAGATAGAGTTCTTTAAGGCACAAGCAAAACATATAGGATATGGCGGCTCTCGTGGTGGCGGTAAGAGCTGGGCTGGTAGGCGTAAGGGCGTAATGCTCTGTATGAACTATGACGGATTAAAAGGCGTACTGCTCCGTAGAACGATGCCAGAGCTTAGGAACAACCACATTATTCCGCTCCGTTCTGAATTACACGGATATGCTAAATACAATCAAGACGAGCGAAGCTTTTTATTTCCTAACGGCAGTAGGCTTTTACTCGGTTACTGTGATAACGAGGGCGACTTACTGCAATATCAAGGGCAGGAGTTCGACTTTATCATATTTGAGGAAGCAACACACTTTCCCGAAGATTGGATTAAGTTTATATGTACCTCACTCAGAACAACGAGAAAAGACTTTAAGCCGAGAGTATATTACACAACAAACCCTGGCGGAGTCGGTCACGAGTACATTAAACGCATATTCATAGATAAGCAATATAAAGAGGGCGAAAACCCTGATGATTATGTATTCATTCAAGCATCGGTATATGACAACAAGGTGCTTATGGAAGCCAACCCTGAGTACATAGATATGTTAAAGGCTCTTCCCGAACACAAACGAAAAGCACACCTTGACGGATGCTGGGATGTGTACGAGGGGCAAGTCTTTGAAGAGTTCCGTAACGACAGCAACCATTATGAAGATAGATATTGGACACACGTTATAAATCCGTTTACTCCGCCGAAAGAGTGGAAGATATGGCGTAGCTTTGACTTTGGATATAGCAAACCTTTTTCTTGTGCTTGGTGGGCTGTAGACTACGATGGCAGAATCTATCGCATATTGGAGCTATACGGATGCGTTAAGAACGAAGCCGATGTTGGTGTTAAATGGTCTCCCGATGAGATATTCAAAGAGATAGCACGAATAGAGACCGAACACGACTGGCTGAAGGATAAACATATAAACGGTGTGGCAGACCCTGCTATATGGGATAAGTCACACGGGGTAAGCATAGCAGAGACAGCCGAAAAGTACGGAGTGTACTTTGATAAAGGCGACCATAAGCGAATAGCTGGGTGGATGCAGGTGCATTACAGGATGCAATTTGATGAGAACGGCATACCGATGATGTATATCTTCTCTAACTGCAAAGCTTTTATAAGAACGATACCTACTCTGATGTATGACGACCATAAGCCAGAGGATATTGATACCAAGCTTGAGGATCACGTAGCAGACGAAACAAGGTATTTATGCATGGCAAACCCGATGAGGCCTATCAAAGTCGAGGATAGAAAACCTGCGGTATATAATCCGCTTGAAAGTGATATAGAGGTCGATAGATATGCATTCTATCGCAAGTATTAAAGAGGTGAATACAGATTGGATATGAATACTCCAAACAGCAAGGGCAAGACCATAAGAGATTATCTTCCTATGGCTATGCAGAAGCTTATGGGGCAAGACAAAGCACAGCCTGAAGGGGTAGCAACCGAAGCTGTTGCCGAGTCTGCACAGGTAATAGACAAGAAAGCCGTTGAAAAGGCGGCTGAAACCTTAAAGAAGTACAAAGACGGTAAAAAGAATCTGGAAGACAGAATTGTTGAGGAAGAACAATGGTGGAAGCTCCGTCATTGGGATGTAATCAGCAAAGGCGAAAGCACAGACAGACCACAACCGACATCAGCTTGGTTATTCAATGGTATAGCGGCAAAACACGCTGATATTATGGATAACTACCCTGAGCCTAATGTACTGCCGAGAGAACGTGGAGACGAGGAATCAGCTAAGATACTCTCCTCTATTCTCCCTGTTATATACGAGCGTAACAATTACGAGGAAACCTATTCCGATGCGGCTTGGTACAAGCTCAAGCACGGTGTATCGGCAAAGGGTGTATTTTGGAACACAGAGCTTGAGGAAGGCTTGGGCGATGTAGATACACAGTTTATTGATATGCTCAATATCTTCTGGGAAGCGGGTATTACGGATATTCAGTCAAGCCGAGACTTATTTATTGTATCACTCAAGGATAACGACTTACTGGAAAAGGAATACCCACAGCTTAAGGGTAAAAACGGCGGTAAGATTATTGACGTTAAGCAATATGTATATGACGACACAGTAGATGTATCAAACAAGTCTGTTGTAGTTGACTGGTACTATAAGAAACGCAACACAGCAGGCAAGACGGTGTTACACTTCTGTAAGTTTGTAGGCAACGAAGTATTATTCGCATCGGAGAACGAGCCTGAATACGCTGAAAACGGCTTTTATAATCACGGCTTATATCCTGT